>Ga0180219_1000172_pt1 | contig 71246 bp, 82 predicted proteins | sample eDN3rd30CBELigMG_FD_151338 | JGI IMG/M metagenome (GOLD analysis project Ga0180219, IMG submission 151338) | Enriched Miracle-Growth compost microbial communities from Emeryville, California, USA - eDNA 3rd pass 30_C BE-Lig MG (version 2)... ...
TGAGGTCCACCGACTTCTGGATCGCGAAACTCGGCACGCTCGCCGTCGCCGGGTAGATCGGGATCGGGGCGTTCGCGTACGCCTCGGCGTTCATTCGCGCGTCATCGACGTCGTCGAAGAGCACGTAGTCGGGATGGGTGAGCTGCTTGCCGTCGCGGTACTCGCCGACCTTGCCCGAGAAGATGCCCTGCGCGCCCTGCTTGAGCGCGCCCAGGCGCCAGGCCTGATTGAAGAACGTCAGGCTCATCCGGCCGTGCCCGTCGGTGATGATGATCTCGACGATCGACCCGCGCCGCTGCCGCATCTTGCGCTCGCTCGCGCCCACGACCTCGGCGACGATCGTGACCTGGTCGCCGACGACGAGCGAGTCGATCGGGGTGAGCTCGCCGCGCCGCGCATAGCGGCGCGGGTAGTGCGCAAGCAGGTCGCCCGCCGTCCGCATGCCGAAAGCGCGCTCGAGCGAGCCGGCCGTCCGCCCGCCCAGCGCCGCATCCAGCCGCGAAGCGAGCGTGAAGTCCGACATGCATTCGAGTCTAGGCAGAACCTGCGACACGGGTTTGTAGGCTGAAGGGGTGACGCGCATCATCGCCGGGGCCGCCCGCGGCATCCGCCTTGACGTGCCCGGTTCGGGCACCCGCCCCACGAGCGACCGCGTGCGCGAGTCGCTGTTCGGCTCACTCGAGTCGGCGGATGCGATCGACGGGGCCCGGGTCCTGGATCTCTACGCCGGCTCGGGGGCGCTCGGCCTGGAGGCGCTCAGCCGCGGTGCGGCCTCGGCCGCCCTCGTCGAGAAGGCCGGCCCGGCGGCGCAGATCGCCAAGGGGAACGCGGCCCGGGTGACCACAGCGGCCGGGCTCGCGGCATCCACCGTCCAGGTGCACCGCGCCGACGTCGGCGGCTTCCTCACGCGCGGCGCCGGGCAGTACGACGTCGTCTTCGCCGACCCGCCGTACGACGTGACGGATGCCGCGACCGGCGACGTGCTGACGGCACTCGTCGCCCACCTGGCCGAGGACGCGATCGTGATCCTCGAGCGCGCTGCCCGCTCGCCCGAACCGCCCATGCCCACAGGACTCGCCGTCGACCGGGTGAGGAGATACGGCGACACCGCGCTCTGGTGGCTCTCCACCGCCACCGCTCAGCCCTGAGCCGCGTCCCATTCGAGGTACGGGTCCCAGCCGCCGCGGCCGGCGTAGGGCACACCGTCGACGAGCACGTCCGCATCGCCCCGGGTGAGGACGGCTCCGATACGACGGAACCCCTCCGGAACCACGGAGTCGGAGGGGAACGCGGCCAGCAGGGCATGGTCCTCGCCGCCCGACAGTGCCGTGGCAGGGTCATCGCCGAGGGCCGATGTCGCGAGGTCGAGGGTGACGCCCGATGCCTTCGCCATGCGCGACGCGTCCAGTGCAAGGCCGTCGGAGACGTCCATCATCGCCGTGGCGCCGGCCGCCGCCGCGACGACGCCGAGTCCGATCGGCGGCTCCGGACGCAGTTGGGCCGCCAGCTGCCCGCGCTGCGCGATGCCCAGGCCCGTCGCGTCGACCGCGACGGGCACGCCCTCCGGATCCCGGAACCGATCGAACAGGATGCGAAGCCCCGCCGCCGCACGCCCCGCGTCGCCCGCCAGCGCCAGCACGTCACCGGGCCGCGCGCCGCTGCGCAGAACGGGCGATGCGCGGTCGAGCACGCCGAGTGCCGTCACGGCGATCGTGAGCGTCGGCGACACGGCGAGGTCTCCGCCCTCCACCGCACAGCCGGGCGCGAGCGCCGCGCAGGCGTCGCGCAGACCGTCGGCCATGTCGGTGAGCAGCCGCAGGGGCGTCTCGTCGGGCACGGTGAGAGCCACGAGCAGTGCCGTGGGACGGGCGCCCATCGCCGCGACGTCGGCGAGGTTGACCGCAGCCGCCTTCCACCCCAGGTCGTACCCGCTGCTCCACGCGAGGCGGAAGTCGGGGCCGTGCACCAGCGTGTCCACCGTCGCCACCACGCGCCCGGACGCGGCATCCAACACCGCCGCATCGTCGCCCGGACCCACGAGCGCGCGCGAGGCCGGACCGAGCCGCTCGAGGATCGCAGCGAGCACCACGGCCTCGCCCAGTGCGCCGACGGTCTGCTCCTCGTTCGTCATCCCTCCACGCTAGCGGCGGGTTAGCCTTGTGGAGTGACCCGCCTCCGCCGTGCCCTCGCCGTCTGTCTCGTGGCCGGAGGGCTGGTCCTGACGGGATGCGCCACCACGATTCCGCTCGATCAGCCGACGGATTCGAACAATCCGAAGTGCGCCGAGATCATGGTGCGCCTGCCCGGCGACCTCGACGGCCAGTCCCGCGTATGGACCGACGCGCAGTCCACCGCCGCCTGGGGCTCGCCTACCCGCGTCATCATGGCGTGCGGCGTCACCCCGCCGGGACCCAGCACGATCAAGTGCGTCTCGTTGGGCGGCGTGGACTGGCTCGTCGACGAATCGGAGCAGCCGAACTTCCGCATCACGAGCTACGGGCGCACCCCTGCGGTGCAGGTCTACATCGACGGCGGGACGACCAGCGTCGACCCGAACCAGATCCTCAGCACGCTGGGCCGCCTGGTCTCCGCGCACACGACGAAGACCGCGGCCTGCACGAACCCCGACACGATCGACGGGTGATCCGGCCTCAGTCGCGGGTCAGCGCGGTGTCGATCACCTCGGTGATCAGCTCGGGATAGGTCATGCCACTGGCCATCCAGCACTTCGGGAACATCGAGATCGGGGTGAAGCCCGGCATCGTGTTGACCTCGTTCACGAAGAACTCCGTACCGGTGTAGAAGAAGTCCACACGGGAGAGCCCCTGCCCGCCGATGGCGTCGAAGGCACGCGCGGCGACGCGCTGCATCTCGGCGAGCTCGCCGTCGCGCAGGTCCGCCGGGCACACCAGGTCGATGCCGTCCGCACCGAGGTACTTGGCCGCGAAGTCGTAGAACTCGCGCCCCGAGATCACGACCTCGCCGGCCACACTCACTCGCGGCAGACCGCCGTCTCGGGCCTCGAGCACACCGCACTCCAGCTCACGGCCCTCGACCGCCTGCTCGACGAGCACGGTGCCGTCCTCCGCGAAAGCGGTCTCGAGCGCGGCATCCAGCTCATCCCACTCGTCCACCCGCGAAACGCCGACGCTCGAGCCGGCACGTGCGGGCTTCACGAACACCGGCAGGCCGAGACCGCGCATGCGGCGCTCCCACAGCTCGCGGTCGCGCTCGAGGCCGGCACGGGTCACGCTCACCCACGGCACGACCGGAACGCCCGCCGCGCGCAACACGTTCTTGGTGGTGTCCTTGTCCATGCCGATCGCCGACATGAGCAGGCCCGCACCCGCGTACGGGATGTCGAGCAGCTCGAGGAAGCCCTGGATCGTGCCGTCCTCACCGAACCGCCCGTGCAGGATCGGCAGCACGACGTCGACGTCCCCGAGAGAGCGTGTGCCCGCGGCATCCACCACCCTCAGCTCACGACTGCGGGCGGAGTCGGGCCACAGCACGCGCGTGCCGTTGTCGACGACCTCGGGGAGACGCTCGGGGTCGAGGGTGAATTTGTCGGGGTCGTCCTCCTCGAGGACGAAGGCGCCGTCGCGGGTGATCCCGACCGGGATCACGCGGAAGCGCTCGCGGTCAATGGCCCGCAGCACTCCCCCGGCCGTGGCGGAGCTGATCGAATGCTCGCTTGATCGTCCGCCGAACAGCACCGCCACTGCGACCTTGTCCATACTGCGTCCTCTCCCCCTTCGGGGCCTCGTCGTCGGTGGTCAGGTGCGGTGCGATGCGCCGCGGGTCCATGGTGCCGTCGAGCACGCGCTTGACCTGCTCGACGATCGGCATCTCGACCTGCGCGGCACGCGCGAGATGCAGGACGGGCGCGACGGAGGCCAGACCCTCAGCGGTCTGCTCCATCTGCTTCACCACGTCCTGGAAGCTGTAGCCCTGCCCGAGCAGGCGCCCGGCGGTGTTGTTCCGGCTCAGCGGCGACTGGCACGTCGCGATCAGGTCTCCGAGGCCGGCCAGCCCCTGCAGGGTCTCGAACTGGGCGCCGTGCGCCACGGCGAAGTCGGTCATCTCGACGAGGCCGCGCGTGATGATCGACGCCTTCGTGTTCTCGCCGTAGCCGACGCCGTCGACGATGCCGATCGCGACGGCGATGAGGTTCTTGAGCACGCCGCCGAACTCGGTGCCGATGACGTCGGTGTTCACGAACGTGCGGAAATAGCCGTTGCGCGCGCGTCGCGCGACCGCATCCGCTGTGGCTTCGCTGGTGGATGCCACGACCGCCGCCGTCGGCTGCTCCCGGGCGATCTCGAGCGCGAGGTTCGGTCCCGAGGCGACCGCGATGCGGGCGGGATCGCACTCGAGGACCTCCTCGAGCACCTGGCTCATCCGCAGTCCCGACTTGCGCTCGATGCCCTTCATGAGCGACACGATCGGCACGGTCGTGCGCATCACGAGCGGCCTGATGGTCTTGAGGTTGTCGCGTGCGGTCTGGCTGGGCACGCACACGTAGATCTGCTCGGCGCCGTCGATGGCGGCGGCCAGATCGGTCGTGGCGGACATCGTGCGCGGCAGGTTGATGCCGGGCAGATACTGGCTGTTGCGCTTGGCCTCGCTGATCTCGTGCGCCAGTTCGGGCCGACGCGCCCACATCGTGACCTGCGCGCCGCCGTCGGCGAGGATCTTGCCGAAGGTGGTGCCCCAGCTGCCCGCACCGATGACGGTCACACGCGAGGCGGGCTCGTGTCTAGGAGTCAAGGCGGCCCGTCTCCTTCTGTCCGTGTGCGGCGGGGTTCCAGCGCTCGGCCGGTGCCGGCAGGTCGCGGATCTCCCCCAGCATCGCGGCGATCCGGTCCATCACCCGCGTCGTCGCGGCGTTCAGCTGCGCCGGGGTGGCGTGCTCCTGGCGCACGTCGTCGAGGTCGATCGGATCGCCGATCATGACGCTCATGCGGCGGCGCGGCGGCCAGAGACGCAGCTTGCCGTAGCGCGGAAGAAGCTGCTGAGCACCCCACTGCGCCATCGGGATCACGGGGAGGTCGCCGGCGGCGGCCAGCCGTACGGCACCCGACTTGCCGCGCATCGGCCACAGATCGGGGTCGCGGGTCAGAGTCCCCTCCGGGTACACGATCACGCCGCGTCCATGCCGGACGAGATCGCGAGACGTCTTCAGCGTCTCGCGCGCCGCTGCCGACGACGCGGTGCGCGCCACCGGCACCATGCCGGTCTTGCGCAGGGCCCACCCCAGCACGGGGACGTGGAAGAGGCTCTCCTTGGCCATGAAGCGCGGGGCGCGGCCCAGCCGCCACACCGCCACGGCCACGATCAGCGGATCGATCTCGCTGTGGTGGTTGGCCGCGAGCACGTACGCGCCGGTCTGCGGCAGCTTCTCGGCGCCCTTGATCTCGATCTTCGCGAGCAGGCCCACCACCGGCACCACCACGGCGCCGAGCAGCCAGAACACACTCGGTCGCGTCTTCTCGGTCGAGGCCCGTCGACGACGGTCGCTCATCGGGTCACCCCAGAACGTCGAAGTCGGCGCCGAGGGCGGCGAGCTTGTCGTACAGCTTCTCGTAGCCGCGGCTGATGATGCCGACGTTGTGCACGGTCGACGAGCCGGTGGCGGTCAGCGCCGCGATGACATGGCTGTACCCGCCGCGCAGGTCGGGGACGGTGATGTCGGCTCCGCGCAGCGGCGTGGGACCGCTGATGACCGCCGCCTGCTCGAGGTTGCGCCGCGGAACGCGCCGCGGGCCCTCCTGCAGACCGTGCGGGTGCACGGTGATGTCGGCGCCCATCTTCACCAGCGCCTGGGTGAAGCCGAAGCGGTTCTCATATACCGTCTCGTGCACGATCGACGTGCCGGTCGCCTGGGTCAGCGCCACGATCAGCGGCTGCTGCCAGTCGGTCATGAAGCCGGGGTGCACGTCCGTCTCGACGGTCACGGCCTGCAGATCGCCGGCACGCCGGAACAGGATGCCGTCCTCACGGATGTCGAAGTCGCCGCCGACCTTGCGCACGATGTTCAGGAACGTGAGCATCTCCTGCTGGCGCGCGCCGGCGACGAAGATCTCACCGTCGGTCGCCAGTGCGGCACTCGCCCAGCTCGCGGCCTCGTTGCGGTCGAAGATCGCGCGGTGGTCGTAGCCGGAGAGCCGGTCGACGCCCTCGATGAGGATGACGCGATTCGGCTCGTACGAGATGATCGCGCCCATCTTCTGCAGCACCGCGATCAGATCCATGATCTCGGGCTCGATGGCCGCGTTGCGCAGCTCGGTCACGCCGCGCGATCGCACGGCCGTCAGCAGCACCTGCTCGGTCGCGCCCACACTCGGGTAGGGCAGGTGGATGTTCGCCCCGTGCAGCCCGTTGGGAGCCGACAGACGGATGCCGCTGGGCAGCTTCTCGACCACGGCGCCGAACTTGCGCAGGGCGTCGAGATGGAAGTCGATCGGCCGGTCGCCGATGCGGCACCCGCCGAGGTCGGGGATGAACGCCTGGCCGAGCTGGTGCAGCAGCGGGCCGCAGAACAGGATCGGGATGCGGCTCGCACCGGCGTGCGCGTCGATCTCCTCCATGTGCGCCGAGGCGACGTCGGCGGGGTCGAACGTGAACGAGCCCGGTTCGTCACCGGCGGTCACACGCACGCCGTGCACCTCGAGCAGAGAGCGCACGACGGACACGTCGCTGATGTCGGGGACGTCACGCAGCGTGCTCGGCGTCTCACCGAGGAGGGCAGCGACCATGGCCTTGGTCACCAGGTTCTTCGCGCCCTTGACGTCGACACGACCGCGGAGCGGTTGTCCGCCGCGGATGGCCAGCGCTTCGCCGGACCCTCCCGTGCGACCGTCGGTGGATGCCAAGCCGTTCAGGAGTGTCATGCAGTCTGCCTCACAGGTGTCGGAATCAGTCAGTCAGCTGGAGAGGGCACCGGGAGGGTGCGCGGCTTCCAGCGTGCTCGACGCGCCTCGTAAGCGGCGATTCTGTCTTCATTGCGGAGGGTCAGCCCGATGTCGTCGAGCCCCTCCAGAAGCCGCCACCTAGTGTAATCGTCGATGTCGAAGGTCACCTGGATATCACCCAGGGTCGCGGTGCGCGCCTGCAGATCGATCGTCATCTCCACGCCCGGAGAGGCCGTGATCGCGGCCCAGAGGCGCTCCACATCCTCCTCGGAGATGACACCCGTGACCAGGCCTTGCTTTCCCGCGTTGCCGCGGAAGATGTCGGCGAACCTCGGGCTCAGCACGGCCTTGAATCCGTAGTCGCGCAGCGCCCACACGGCGTGTTCGCGGCTCGAGCCGGTTCCGAAGTCGGGTCCCGCCACCAGGACCGACGCATGGCGATAGGGCTCCTGGTTGAGGACGAACTCGGGATCCTGCCGCCAGCTCGCGAACAGGGCGTCGTCGAAACCGGTCTTGGTGACCCGCTTCAGGTAGACGGCGGGAATGATCTGGTCGGTGTCGACGGCGGAGCGCTGCAGAGGCGCGGCCACACCGGTGTGCGTGGTGAACTTGTCCATGTCAGGCGCCCTTCACGTCGGTCGTCGAAGCGGTCAGACGAGCGGTGTCATCGGCTGCGGCATCCACATCACTCGGGCTGGAGAGCGTGCCGCGGATTGCCGTGGCGGCCGCGACGAGCGGTGAGACGAGGTGCGTGCGCCCGCCCTTGCCCTGCCGGCCCTCGAAGTTGCGGTTGCTGGTGGATGCGCATCGCTCACCCGGTGCCAGCTGGTCGGGGTTCATGCCCAGGCACATCGAGCAGCCGGCGAACCGCCATTCGGCGCCGAAGTCCTCGAACACCTTGTCCAGGCCCTCCGCCTCGGCTTCGAGCCGCACGCGTGCCGAGCCCGGCACGACCATGACGCGCACGTTCTCGGCCTTCTTGCGACCCTTCACGATCGATGCGAACTGGCGCAGGTCCTCGATGCGGCTGTTCGTGCACGAGCCCATGAACACGGCATCCACCGGGATGTCCTTCATGCGGGTGCCGGGAGCCAGATCCATGTAGGCCAGCGCGCGCTCGGCGGCGGCCTTGGCGTTGGGATCCTCGAAGTCGTCCGGCGACGGCACCGCCCCCGACAGCGAGACGCCCTGGCCCGGGTTCGTCCCCCAGGTCACGAACGGCTCGAGATCGGCCGCGTCGATGAAGACCTCGGCGTCGTACACGGCGCCCTCATCGGAGGGAAGAGTGCGCCAATAGGCCACGGCTTCGTCCCAGTCATCGCCCTGCGGCGCGTGCGGACGCCCCTTGAGATATGCGAACGTCGTCTCGTCGGGTGCCACCATGCCGGCGCGCGCCCCCGCCTCGATCGACATGTTGCACATCGTCATGCGGCCTTCCATCGACAGCGAGCGGATCGCGCTGCCGCGGTACTCGAGCACGTAGCCCTGGCCGCCGTTGGTGCCGATCTTCGCGATGACGGCGAGGATGATGTCCTTCGCGGTCACGCCGGGGTTCAGCTCGCCCTCCACCGTGATCGCCATCGTCTTGAACGGCTTCAGCGGCAGCGTCTGCGTGGCCAGCACATGCTCGACCTCGCTCGTGCCGATGCCGAACGCCATGGCGCCGAACGCGCCGTGGGTCGACGTGTGGCTGTCGCCGCAGACGACGGTGATGCCCGGCATCGTCAGGCCCAGCTGGGGACCCACGACGTGGACGATGCCCTGCTCCTTGTCGCCCAGCGAGTGGATGCGCACCCCGAACTCCGCGGCGTTGTGTCGCAGGGTCTCGATCTGGGTGCGGCTGGTGAGGTCGGCGATCGGCTTGTCGATGTCGATCGTGGGCGTGTTGTGGTCTTCGGTGGCGATCGTCAGGTCGAGGCGGCGCACCGGGCGTCCCTCCGCGCGAAGGCCGTCGAAGGCCTGCGGGCTCGTGACCTCGTGCACCAGGTGCAGGTCGATGTAGATGAGGTCGGGCTGACCGTCTTCGCCCTTGACCACCAGGTGGTCGTCCCAGACCTTCTCGGCCAGAGTCCGAGGGTGATCGGGAATCACAGATGCGGGTGTGCTCATTGCTGTTCGTTCTCCACAGTTACCGGGGTGTGCCCACGACGAACTCCGCGACGAGCCTGGGCTGATATCAGAACCCGCCGCGGCACGTAAGGAGAAGCCGCGCGATCCGCACCACGCCAGGTTACCACCGCAGACGGGTGCCCCCGGCCGCGTGACGAGCGCTCAGGGCTGATCGTCGGAAGACGCCGCGACCGCCCGCTTCTCGCGCCCGGCGGCGATGGCGCTCGCGCCGGCGGCGACGACCATCGACAGGATGATGACGCCGAGCGACACCCAGGTCGAGATGTCGGGAGCCCACTCGACGGGGTGGCCGCCGTTGATGAACGGCAGTTCGTTGACGGCGAGGGCGTGGAAGAACAGCTTGACGCCGATGAACGCGAGGATGAACGCGATGCCGAAGTGCAGGTACCGCAGTCGGTCGAGAAGCCCGCCCAGCAGGAAGTACAGCTGGCGCAGACCCATCAGGGCGAACACGTTCGTGGCGAAGACGATGAAGGCGTTCTGCGTGATCCCGAAGATCGCAGGGATCGAGTCGATCGCGAAGATCAGGTCGGTGAACCCGATGGCGACGAACACGAGCAGCATCGGTGTGAGGACCTTCTTGCCGTCCACGACGGTGCGGATCTTGCGGCCGTCGTACTCGTCGCTGATGTCGATGAACCGGCGCAGGATCCGGACGATCCACGTCTGCGTCTGGGCATCGTCCTCCTCCTTGCCGGGGAACGCCTGCTTCCAGGCCGTGTAGACGAGGAATGCGCCGAAGATGTAGAAGATCCAGCTGAAGTTCTCGATGAGCGCCGCGCCGAGCAGGATGAACAGGCCGCGCAGAATCAGTGCGATGATGATGCCGACCATCAACACCTCCTGCTGGTAGCGGCGCGGCACCGAGAACTGCGTCATCAGCAGGACGAAGACGAACAGGTTGTCGATCGACAGGCTGTACTCCGTCAGCCAGCCGGCGACGAACTCACCGGCGGCATCACCGCTGCCGGTGGCCCACAGCAGCAGCACGGCGAACACGAGCGCCAGGCACACGTAGAAGACGACCCACAGGGTCGCCTCCTTCATCGAGGGAATGTGCGGGCGCTTGAGGATCAGCAGCAGGTCGGCGGCGAGGATGAGCACGAGCACCACCATCGCGGTGATCTCGAACCACGCGGGGATCACGAAATCCATGGGGGCCCTTTCGAGGGGTCGACGTTCCGTCGAAAGTCTCTCCCCCGCGGCTGCGGTGCGTGCCCGGGAATCCTCCGACGGACTCCGTGATGACGAACACGCGATGGACGGGATACTCCCTCTCGCGGCGTCAAGCATAGCCGACGGACGCCACGCGCAAACGAAAGAGCCGGCCCTTTCGGACCGGCTCTTCTCTCACTGTGACCCCAGCGGGATTCGAACCCGCGTTACCGCCGTGAGAGGGCGGCGTACTAGGCCGCTATACGATGGGGCCGTCTTCTCCGGAGCTCCGGAGGCAACCGTTCAAGTATGCCATGCCCCGACGAGCGTCGCCAAATCGAGGGTGGGATGCCGCGGCTTGCCTGATTCCGGCGGGCGGGGTTGACTTCTCACATGCGAGTCACCAAGCACGAACACGCCGCTCTTCTGCTCGAGTCGAACGGCAAGTGTCTCATCATCGACCCGGGCGCATACACGAACCCCTTCACGGATCTGCACGACGTCGTCGCGATCGTCATCACGCATGAGCACGCCGACCACTGGACGCCCCAGCACCTCGACCGCATCATGAAACAGACCGGCCCGCTGCCCGTGTACGGTCCCGCAGGCGTGGCGGCCGCGGCATCCGGCTACGACATCACGGTCGTCGCGCCCGGAGACCGGATCACCGTCGATCCCTTCACCCTCGAGTTCTTCGGCGGCAGGCACGCGGTCATCCACGAATCGATCCCGGTGATCGACAACGTCGGGGTGCTCGTCGACGACGAGTTCTACTATCCGGGTGACTCGTACGCCGTGCCCGAGAGGCGCGATGTCGCTCTGCTGGCAGCCCCGATCGGTGCGCCGTGGCTGAAGATCGGCGAGGCGATGGACTTCGTGCTCGCCGTCGCGCCGCGGCGCGCGTTCGGCACGCACGACATGACGATCTCAGCTCTCGGACTGCGCAGCGGGCGCGATCGGCTCACCTGGGCGACGGAGCAGGGCGGCGGCGAGTTCCTCGAGCTCGATCCGGGAGACTCAGCCGACATCTGATCGGCGCCGCCGCGACACAGCGAGTTCATATCCCGCGCAGAGAGCACCTTCGCCCACGGGTTCTACCGTGAGCGACATGGTCACCGCCACCGCGCCCCTCCCGGCGCACGCAACAGCACGGCTCGTTCCCCGCCGGCTGACCCCGTGGCACGGGGCGCTGACCGTGCTCGGGCTCGGCACGGCCGTGCTCACCGTGTGGGGCTCGTGGGCCGGCTCTCGGTCGGACTATTACGCCGCCATCGCCCTGTCGATGAGCAAGAGCTGGTCGAACTTCTTCTTCGGCGCACTCGACCCGGCCGGGACCGTCACGCTCGACAAGATCCCCGGGTCGTACTGGGTGCCCGCCCTGTTCGTGAAGCTCTTCGGCTTCTCGACACTCTCCGTGGTCCTCCCGAATGCCCTCGCCGCGATCGCCGCGGTGATCCTGGTCGCCGTCACCGCGAAGCGCATGGCGGGTCCGGTCGCGGGCATCGTCGCCGGTGCCGTCACCGCCACGACCCCGATCCTCGTGGCGGTGGCGCGTTCGAACCAGCCCGAGACGTTCTTCGTCCTCGCTCTCGCGCTCGTGGCGTGGGCGGCCACGAAGGCGCTCGAACGGGCGAGCCTGCGCTGGCTCGTGCTCGCGGGCGCGTTCATCGCCCTGGCGTTCCAGTGCTACATGCTCGAGGCGTGGGCGGTGTGGCCGGCGCTGGCCGCGGCGTACCTGTGCGCGCGCATTCCGCTCCGTCGCCGCATCGCGCACCTCGCGGTCGCCGGACTCACGAGTGCCGCGCTCTCGGTCGCGTGGATCGCCGTCGTCGCCCTCGTGCCCGCCGGCTCGCGTCCGTACATCGGCAGCACGCTGCACAACAGCCCGTGGGAGATGGTGTTCGGCTACAACGGGCTCGGGCGGTTCGGCGCGACCACCGCCGACAGCACCGCCTACAACTCGTTCACTCCCCCGTACTCGGGCAGCGCCGGAGTCTTCCGGCTCTTCAACAGCCAGCTGGCCGGACAGATCGGGTGGATGATCCCCGCCGCGCTCCTCGCGGTCGCGATCCTCATCACACTGCGTGTGTCGGCACGCGTGTGGGTGTTCCTCGGCGGGTGGCTCATCACCTTCCTCGCGATGTTCTCCACGGTCGCCGGCATGCACGAGTTCTACACGGCAGCGCTCTCGGTGCCGATGGGACTGCTGATCGGCGTCGCGATCGGACTCTCACGACGGAAGCGGATGCTGTGGCCGCCGATCGCGCTGGTGACCGCGGCATCCCTGACTGCCCTCGGCATCGCCCTGTTCTACGGCGGATACTCCGTGCCGTTCGCCATCGTCCAGCTGGTGGTCGCAGCCGTCACCGTTGCGGTCCTGCTGTGGGAACGGCGCCGGCCCCACTTCCCGCGCGTGGTCGTTCCGATGCTGGCCGTCGTCGCGCTCCTGCTGACGCCGATGTCGTGGGCGGTCGTGACGATCGCGCACCCGAGCAGCGTGAATCCTGTGGCCGGCGGCGTCAGCGACTCTGCGGGCGGCGGCGGCACGAGCCTCTTCGGCCGCGGATCGGGGCGCCAGCAGCCGCTCGGCGGACCGCAGGCGACCGGCAACATGGGCGGCGCGGGCTTCTCGCAGCGCGGCGACGGCGGGTTCGGCCAGAACGGCGGCATGCCGCCCAGCCGAGCCTTCGGCGGGCAGGGCCGGTCCGGTTCAGCGGGCGCGCCCAGCGGATTCGGGGGCGGCCCCACAGCCGGTTTCAGCGGCTCTGATTCCGCCCTCCTCGACTACGTCGAGAAGAACGCGACCGACTCCCGCTACCTCGTGGCGGTGTTCGGTGCGCAGACGGCGGCCGGGCTCATCATCGCCTCGGACGGCGGATCGATCCTGCCCATCGGCGGATTCAACGGGGGCGACCCGGTGCCCACGCTGGCCGCGTTCACCGCCATGGTGCAGGCCGGCGACATTCCGTATGTGCTCGCGACGAGCAGCGGCCGGGGCGGCTTCTTCGCATCGGGAACGACGTCGACGGTGTCTTCGCAGATCCGCGACTGGGTCACGTCGAACTGCACCGAGGTCTCGACCGACGAAGCCGCGCTCTCCGGCCTGTATCGCTGCGGGGCGTCCTGACCCTCAGATCTCGCAGACGCTGAGCAGCTGCCACCCCTCGGGCACTTTCGCGCGGAGCGCGGCGATGTCTTCGGCCTCGATCTCCTCCACGCCGTCGCGCCGGGCCATCTTCGCGTTGAGCGTGATCATCGTCGACGCCTTCGGCATGGTGGCCGCGGCGTCGGTCAGATCCCATCCCTCGGGAACCTCGCTGCGCACCTGCTGGCGCGTCTCATCGATGGAGGGCGCCTGCACGGTGAGCTCACGGGTTTCAATGGGACGGATGCGGCCGCTCAGCATGCGTCCAGCCTATGCGCGCGAGGCATGAGGTCGCGGCATCCACACCCCGCGTCAGCTCAGCATGTCTTTGACCATCGGCACGACCTTCTGCCCGTACAGCTCGATGGAGTGCAGCTGGTCGGCGTGCGGCACCGGCTGGTCGAACTTGAAGTCGAAGCGATCGACCTTCAGCGTCTGCAGCGTGCGCACGATCTTGCGGGCGACGGTCTCGGGACCACCCACGTACAGCGCGCCCTCTTCGATCTCGTTCTCGAAGTCGCCCGGGCGCGGCGGGGCCCACCCGCGCTCCTTGCCCATCTGCGTGCGCATGGCCAGCCACCCGTCATGTACGATCTCGCGCGCTCTCTCGTCGGTCTCGGCGACGAGACCCGGCGAATGCACGGCGATCGGCCGATGCGCGATCTCGAGTTGGTCCTGCGCCCGTTCGAACAGGGCGATGTACGGCGCGAAGCGTGTGGCGGGACCCCCGATGATGGCGAGGAAGAGCCCGAAGCCGTAGCGTGCGGTGCGCACGACGGACTCGGGACTGCCGCCGACGCCGACCCATGCCGTGATGCCCTTCTCGGTCGTGGGGTACACGCGCTGGTCGGTCAGCGACGCGCGGGTCGTGCCCTGCCACGTGACCGGCTCCTCTGTCAGCAGTGCGGACAGAAGCGCGAGCTTCTCTTCGAAGAGCACTTCGTAGTCGTGCAGGTCGTAACCGAACAGAGGGAACGACTCGATGAACGACCCGCGGCCGGCGACGATCTCGGCGCGGCCGTTCGAGACGGCATCCAGCGTCGCGAAGCGCTCGTAGACGCGCACCGGGTCGTCGGAGCTGAGCACCGTCACCGCAGAACCCAGACGGATCCGCTCGGTGCGTGATGCGATGGCCGCCAGCACCATCTCGGGGCTGGAGACGGCGAAGTCGGGGCGATGGTGCTCCCCCACCCCGAAGAAGTCCAACCCGGTCTCGTCGGCGACGACCGCGTCGTCGATCAGATCGCGGATCACCTGGGGGTGCGGCACCGGCTCGCCCTGCGCGTCGGGGGTGACGCCGCCGAAGGTGTCCAACCCGAACTCGATTTCGCTCATGGCACGCACAACCGCACCGGGCACCCGGGTGTTCCCGTCACCGCGAGCCGGGCGTGTGCTTGGCGAACGCCCGCTCCGCACTGCGGACCGCCTCGAGGTCTGCGAGCGGTCCGAACAGCGGCACCAGGTGCCGCAGCTTCTCGGGATTGACCACCCCGTGCACGGCCGCGATCAGCCCGTCCCGCACGTCGAGCGACATGACCGCGATCACGCCGCCGCCGACCGGCAGGTCCGCGATGATGACGACCCCGGGACCGCCGTTGACCGCGCACGGCGCCATGTGCGCGGGGAAGACCGCGCGCCGCCCGAAGGACGCGAGCAGTTTCGAGACCGCATCGGCGCCGCGCACCGAATGGCTGATCGCGAAGCCGGGAGGGACCTGTCCCCCGCCGTCGCCGACCATGGCCACGTCGTCGGCCAACAGACCGACGAAGCCGTCGACCTCGCCCGACTCGATCGCGGTCATGAACTGTGACACCAGCCGCTGCTGTTCGGCGGTGGATGCCGCGTACCGCGGCTCGCGCCCGGCCACGCGCGTCCGCGCCCGCGAGACCAGCTGCCGCACCGCGCCCGATGTCGGCCGATCGAGGATCGACGCGACCTCGTCGTACGGGTAGTCGAGCACGTCGTGCAGCAGGAACGCCGCCCGCTCGCTGGGCGTGAGCGTCTCCAACAGCACGAGGAACGCGAACGAGAGCTCCTCGGCGAGTTCGGCGTGACCGGACGCATCGGGTGACGGTGCGAGCGTGCTGCCCACCAGGGGTTCGGGCAGCCAGTCGCCCACGTACTGCTCGCGCCGTGCGCGCGCCGAGCGCAGCTGGTCGACGGCCAGGCGTGTCGCGACGGTCGTGAGCCAGGCCTCGGGGTTGCGTGGCTGCGCGTCGTCGTCGAGCCGCAGCATCCGCTCGATCGCCGTCTGCGCCACGTCTTCGGCATCGGCGATCGAGCCGAGCATGCGATACGCGGCGCGGAATGCCACGCTGCGCAGCGCCTGATCGATCTCGGTCATGCCCTGATCTTCTCGCGATGACCGCCGGTCGGGGTGAGAACATGCGCGCGCCGCATCGGGAGGTACGGACCGGGATGCCGCGGGACCATCTGGTTGCCGCGATGGATGAACTCCTTGATCGACACGGCGGCACGCCCGGTCGTGATGCGTGCGGTCGGGGCACCCTCGGGCGTAAGCCACTGCACGAGCGCATCGTGCCGCCCGAGGCTGATGCACTCGGCGAAGTAGCGCCCTGCGTACGGCGAAGAGGTCGCGCCGGCGAGCTCGCGGGCGATCTTCTGCGGAGCGCTGAACGACATGAACGCGCCGGTGCGGCAGCCCATCTTCAACGGCTCGCCGTCGCGGCCGGCGACCCGTGCGGCGTCACCGAGCACCCAGACATCGGGGTGCGAGACCGCCCGGAACGTCTCGTCGACGCGGGCACGTCCCAGCTCGTCGACCTCGAGCCCCGACGCCTCGACGAGCGGGTTGGCCCGGAAGCCGCCCGCCCAGAAGGTGACGGACGAGGGGATGCTGCGGCCGTCGGCCAATGCGACGGCGTCGTCGTCGATGCGCGCGACGCGCCCCGTGATGTGCTCGATCCCGAGCCGGTCGAAGGTCTCCGCGAGGTGCTTCCGAGCGGGCTCGCTCAGCCAGTCGCCGGGCTCGCGTGCGCTGACCATCGCGACGTTCAGCCGCGGGTGCGCCTCGGCGAGCTCGGTGGCCAGCTCGATGCCGGTGAGGCCCCCGCCGACGACGGTGATGCGGGCACCGTCGGGCGCAGCATCCACCCGCTTCGCGGTGTCTGCGATCGAGGTGACGTCGGTCAGCCCCTGCGCGTTCTCGTGCGCACCGGGCACGCTGCCGAAGTCGATGACGCTGCCCAGCGCGATGACCAGGGAGTCGTAGGGCAGGCGTTCGCCGCCGGAAGTGTTGACGGTGCGGGCGGCGAGGTCGATGCGCTCGATGTGCGCGACCTTCAGCGCCGCGCCGGTGCCGCGGAGTGCCTGTTCGATGTCGAGCCGCGGGTAGGACTCGCCGGCTGCCAGCTGGTGCCAGCGCATCCGTTCGTCGCGCGTCGCGTGCTCGGTCACCAGGGTGACCGACGCATCGTCGGCGCGCACCATGCGCGCGAGCCGCGCGGCGGTCACGATGCCCGTGTAGCCGCCGCCGAGGACGAGGATCTGATTCTTTGCCATACAAGGACGACGAGACAGGCAGTGCGGATGTGACACGCTCGGTCGCTCGTGACCGTGAGACTGCAACTGACGGACGAGGGAGCGGTTGCTTCCCTCTGTCTCGTCCGTCAGTTGCAGTCTCACCGATGTGGCGGTGAGACGGGATGCCGCGGCCCGGAGCGGCCCTCAGCCACGGAGGCCCACGAGCCGGCGCAGCACCTCGCGGGGACTACGCCTGGGAATGAAGAAAACCCCCGACCGAGCGGGGGTTTCAATCTTGCTGGGGTACCTGGACTCGAACCAAGAACAACTGAACCAGAATCAGCCGTGTTGCCAATTACACCATACCCCATGGTGTTTCGGCCGAAGCCGCAACAGTGATCAAGTCTAGACGAAGACGGCAGATGCGGCAAAACGACCGACAGCCGCGCGTGTCAGACCTCGACGCGTCGGCCCGACTGTGCCGGACGGATCCACTCGGTGAGGTCGAAGCCCCGCCGTTCTGCCTCGGCGAGGAAGTCGGCCTCGACCTGGGGATCGATCCTCGGCTCCCGAGACAGCAGCCACAAGTGCTTGTGGTCCGGCGTCCCGACAAGCGCGCGACGGTACGCCGGATCGATCTTCAGCACCCAGTAGTCCGCGCGCGTGAAGGGGATCCACCGCAACGCGCTCGGCAGGAACGACACCTGCAGGAGCGCAGAGTGATCGGGATCCGGCTTCGCCTCCCCCAGCGCCTGAGTCGGCTCACCCTGGGCGTTCAGGCACCTGTTGTCGACCTGAACGGTGCCGTCGTCGTTCAGCGAGTATTCCGCCGTCACGTCGCGAGCGTCATCGTCTTCGAAGCGAAGGGGAAGTCTCCCCACCTCGAACCACATTCCCACGTACCGCTCGAGGTCGAGCCGGTCCACGTCCTGCACATTCGCCATGAGGCCTCCTTGCTGGCACGTCACGCTACCGAACGCGCCCGCAGGCGGCATCCCCCTTGCGGATCAGTCGCTGAGGTGCTGCACCAGGGCATCGAGGCGACGCAGGGTCTCGGCCTTGCCGAGCAGCTCCATCGATTCGAACAGCGGCGGCGAGACGCGCCGGCCGGTCACCGCGACCCGCAGCGGACCGTAGGCGACGCGGGGCTTCAGTTCCAGCCCCTCGACGAGCGCGGCCTTCAGGGCATCCTGTACGGCGTCGGGCGTGAACTCGGCCTCGGGCACGTCTTCGAGGGCGCCCACCGACGCCACGAGCACCTCGGTCGCGTTCTCCGGCAGGCTCTTCAGGCCCTCCTCCGTGAACTCGACCTCGTCCACGAACAGGAAGCCCAGCATCCCGGGAATCTCACCGAGAAGCTGCACGCGCTCCTGCACGAGCGGTGCGGCACGGAACGCCAGCACGATCTGCTCGTGCGTGGGCTCGCCGTCGCCGAACACACCCGCGGCGGCCAGGTACGGCATCATCCGCTCGGCGAAGTCCTTGCCGTCGAGCATCCGGATGTGATCCGCGTTGATGGCCTCGGCCTTCTTCTGATCGAAGCGGGCGGGGTTCGGGTTGACATCCTTGATGTCGAATGCCGCGGTGAACTCCTCGAGGCTGAACACGTCGCGGTCAGGGCCGATCGACCAGCCCAGCAGCGCCAGGTAGTTCAGCAGACCCTCGTGGATGAACCCCTTCTCGCGCTGCAGGAAGAGGTCGGCCTTCGGGTCACGCTTGGAGAGCTTCTTGTTGCCGGTCTCCCCCAGCACCAGCGGCATGTGGCCGAAGCGCGGCATGAAGGTCGTGACACCGGCCTTGATGAGGGCGTCGTACAGCACCAGCTGGCGGGCCGTCGACGGCATGAGGTCCTCGCCGCGGATCACGTGCGTGACGCCCATGAGCGCGTCATCGACCGGGTTCGTGAACGGGTAGAGCGCCTTGCCGCCCGCACGCACGAGCACGAAGTCGGGGAACGATCCTGCCGGGAACGTCACCTCGCCGCGGATGAGGTCCACATAGGTGAGGTCTTCGTTCGGCACCCGCAGACGCCACGCCGGCTCACGGCCCTCGGCGCGGAAGGCCGCCTTCTGCTCGTCGGTCAGATCGCGGTCGTGGTTGTCGTAGCCGAGCTGCTTGGCGCGGCCGTTGGCCTCGTTGCGGGCGTCGATCTCTTCGGCCGTCGAATAGCTCTCGTACACGAGACCGGCGTCCATCAGCTTGGCGAGCACATCCGCGTAGATCTCGGTGCGCTGCGACTGACGATACGGGCCGTGCGGCCCGCCCTTCTCGACGCCCTCGTCCCAGTCGATCCGCAGCCAGGTCAGCGCATCGACGAGCTGGCGGTAGCTCTCCTCGCTGTCGCGGGCGGCGTCGGTGTCTTCGATGCGGAACACGAGCTTGCCGCCGGTGTGGCGCGCGTAGGCCCAGTTGTACAGCGCGGTGCGCACCATGCCCACGTGCGGCAGGCCGGTCGGCGACGGGCAGAAACGGACGCGGACGTCGGAGCCGGAAGCGGTCGTGGTCAGAGGATGGGGCGATGCAGGCACGCCCTCCAGTCTATGACGCGGGCCGTTCCTCCCCCACTGCCGGCGGACGCGTGCGACCGAGCGGTGCCAGCGCCGTGACGACGGCGACGATCGCCAGGGCACACAGTGCCAGCCCGCCGTAGCCGATCCATGACAGCACGAGCCCGGCGACGATCGCACCGATCGCCCCGACCAGGCTCATCACGAAGTCGTTGCGTCCCTGCCGGCGCGTGCGGCGGTCTTCGGCCGACGCCTCGGTCAGCAGCGCCGCACCCGACACGGTCGTCGCACTCCAGCCCAGCCCCAGCAGGATCAGCGCCACCGTCACCGCGGCGGCCGAATGCTGACCCAGAGCGGCGGTGACGAGGGATGCCACGAGCAGCGCCTGCCCGACGAGGATCGTCGCGACGCGGCCGAGTCGGTCGGCGAGGATGCCGAAGACCGGCGACAGCGCATACATCCCGGCGATGTGCAGGCTGATGGTGAGCCCGATGATCTCGAGCGTGGCGCCGGCGTGGATCAGGTGCACCGGCGTCATCGCCATCACCGACACCATCACGCCGTGGGCGCCGGCGATCGCCAGCATCGCGTACCGCGCGGCGCCGGGCCGGTCGGCATGCGCGACCCGCGCGCCCGCGGCGCCGTGATGGGCGGTGATGCGCTGGGCGAGCCGCAACGGGTCGGGGCGCAGCAGCGCGAGATACAGCACGATGCCCAGCGCCTGGGCGACGATCGTGAACAGGTACGGTCCGGTCAGCGACGGCATGCCCAGCGCATCGCCGATGACCTCGCCCGGCCCGACCAGGTTGGGTCCCAGCACCGCGCCGATCGTCGTGGCCCACACCACGATCGACAGGTCGCGGCCGCGAGATGCGTCGGTGGCGAGGTCGGCGGCGGCGAACCGCGACTGCAGGTTGGCGGCCTGGCCCGCACCGACGAGGACGAACGCGATGATCAGGAGCGGGAAGCTGCGCGCCCCGGTGGCGAACACGACGAGCACGACGCCCACGATGGCCACCAGCATCCCGCTCGCCAGAGACGGCCGCCGGCCGCCGCGCCGCGCGAGAGCCGCCAGCGGCACCGCGGTCAGCGCCGTGCCGAGCGTCACCGACGCGGTCGCCCAGCCGGAGAACGCCTCGTCGCCCGAGATGTCGGCCGCCAGCACGGCGCCGAGCGACACCGTCGCACCGAAGGCCAGGCCGCCGAGGATCTGCCCGAGCGAGAGGATCCAGATCGTACGCCGTTGGACGCCGCGCAGTCGCTCCGCGTCGGGGATGCCGACGGCCGCGGCGCTCACGCCGAGCGCACGGTGTTGCGCAGCACGCCGAGTCCGCTGATCTCGACCTCGACGGTCTGCCCGCTCACGATCGGGCCGACGCCGGCCGGTGTTCCGGTGAGGATCACGTCGCCGGGAAGCAAGGTGAACGCCGCCGACGCATACGCGATGATCTCGGCGACCGAGTGCACCATGTCGCTGATCGGGCCGCGCTGGCGCACCTCACCGTCGACGCGGGTGATGATCACGGCGTCGCCGGTGGGATCGAAATCGGTCTCGATGGCCGGTCCCAGCGGGCAGAACGTGTCGAAGCCCTTCGCGCGCGACCACTGCCCGTCGCTGCGCTGCAGGTCGCGCGCCGTGACGTCGTTGGCGATCGTGTAGCCGAAGACATACTGCAGGGCGCGCTCGGCCGGCACATTCTTCGCGATCGTGCCGATGACCGCCGCGAGCTCGCCCTCGTGCTCGACGCGCTGCGACTGCGGCGGCAGCACGATCGCATCGCCGGGGCCCACGACCGAGGTGTTCGGCTTGAGGAACAGCATCGGCTCTTCGCTGACCTCGTTGCCGAGCTCGGCGGCGTGGTCGCGGTAGTTGCGCGCGATGGCGACGACCTTCGAGCGCGGGATCACCGGCGCGAGCAGGGCGGCGTCGGCCAGCGGCACGCGGTCGCCGGTGGTCTCGAATCCCGCGAACATCGGGTCGCCGGCGAGCACGACCAGGTCGGTCTCGTCGACGATGCCGTAGCGGATGGCGTCTCGGTGGCTGAAGCGTGCGATCCTCACCGCACCAGCCTACGGTCGCGCGGGTCTACGCGTCGAGGCGGACCAGCCAGCCGTGCTTGTCCTCATGACGGCCGTACTGGATGTCGGTCAGCTCTTCGCGCAGCGACAGCGCCAGTTCGCCCAGCGGCTGCGCGTCGGTGAAGTCGTGGCCCTTCAGCGTGCCGATCGGAGCCACCACGGCGGCGGTCCCGCAGGCGAACGCCTCGACGATGTCGCCGGACGCCACACCCTCGCGCCATTCGGTCAGCGTCACCGGGCGCCGCTCGACGGTGTGGCCGCGGTCCTTCGCGAGCTGCAGCAGCGACAGGCGCGTGATGCCCTCGAGGATCGAGTCGGACTCGGGAGTGACCAGCGTGCCGTCCTTGCGGACGAAGACGATGTTCATGCCGCCGAGCTCTTCGACGTTGCCCTCGGCGTCGAGGAAGACCACCTGATCGCAGCCCTGCTCGTAGGCCTCGGCCTGCGGCAGCAGGCTCGCGGCGTAGTTGCCGCCCGTCTTGGCCGCACCCGTGCCGCCCTTGCCGGCACGTGCGTAGTCCTCGCTGAGCCAGATCGAGACCGGCTTGGCGCCGCCCTTGAAGTACGCGCCCACCGGGCTCGCGATCACCAGGTACTCGACCTGGTTCGCCGGCCGCACCCCCAGGAACGGCTCGGACGCGAAGACGAACGGCCGCAGGTACAGGCTCTGATCGTCGCCGCCGGGCACCCACGCGCCGTCGACGGCGATGAGCTCGCGCAGCGACTGCGTGAAGTACTCGACGGGCAGCTCGGGCAGGGCGAGCCGGTGCGCGCTGCGCTGCAGACGGCCGCCGTTCTGGTCGGGCCGGAACGTGTGGATCGACCCGTCGGCATGGCGGTACGCCTTGATGCCCTCGAAGATCTCCTGGCCGTAGTGCAGCACGGCCGCGGCGGGATCGAGCGACAGCGCACCGTAGGGACGGACCACCGGGTCGTGCCAGCCCTCGCCCGCCGTCCAGGTCACCTGCACCATGTGGTCGGTGAAGACGGTGCCGAAGACCGGGTCGGCCAGCAGCGCGTCGCGCTCTGCGGCCGTCTTGGCTTCGGGGTTGCGGGTCACGGCGAACTCGAGCGGGGCGAGTGCGGTGTCTGTGGTCATGTCCATTCCAGTCTTCGATGCGCGGGCGGCGCTGCCGCCTTCAGATTACGCCTGGACGCGGGCGACGATGTCGTCGCCGATCTGCGTCGTGGTGCGGGATGCCGCGCCCCGGGCCGCGATGTCCTGTTCGACCGCCTGCGCGATGCGGGCGGACTCGGCCGTCAGCCCGAGGTGATCGAGCATCAGCGCGATGGAGAGGATCGCGGCGGTGGGATCGGCCTTCTGCTGACCCGCGATGTCGGGAGCCGAACCGTGCACGGGCTCGAACATCGACGGGAAGGCGCCGTCGGGATTGATGTTGCCCGAAGCGGCGAGACCGATGCCACCGGTGACGGCGCCGGCCAGGTCAGTGAGGATGTCGCCGAAGAGGTTGTCGGTGACGATCACGTCGAAGCGACCGGGGTTCGTGACCAGGAAGATGGTCGCTGCATCGACGTGCAGATAGTCTACGGCAACGCCCGGGTGCTCCCCTGCCACCTCGTCCACGATCCGCTTCCACAGCGAACCCGCATTGACCAGCACATTCGTCTTGTGCACGAGGGTGAGCCGCTTGCTCCGCCGCTCGGCGAGGTCGAACGCGTAGCGCACCACGCGCTCGACACCGAAGGCCGTGTTCACGCTCGTCTCGTTGGCGACCTCGTGCGGCGTGCCGCGGCGGATCGACCCGCCGTTGCCGACATACGGGCCCTCGGTGCCCTCGCGCACGACGACGAAGTCGACATCGCCGGGGTTCGCCAGCGGTCCGGGGGCGCCGTCGAACAGCTTCGAGGGCCGCAGGTTCACGTAGTGGTCGAGCTCGAAGCGCAGCTTGAGCAGAAGCCCGCGCTCGATGTTGGCGTCCTTCAGCCGGGCGTCGCCGGGGGTGCCGCCGACGGCGCCGAGCAGGATCGCGTCGTGCTCCTTGATCGCGGCGAGGTCGTCGTCGGTCAGCGTGTCACCGGTCGCGAGGTAGCGGGCGGCTCCGAGAGCGAAGCGCGACTTCTCGAACGTCACCTCGCTGCCGGCGGTCGCGGCATCCAACACCTTCTCGGCCTCGGTGATCACCTCGGGACCGATGCCGTCACCGGGGATGACGGCGAGCTTCACGACACGCGACATGGCACTCCTCACAGGCTCCGGCGCCGCGTCACAGCGCTCACGGCGCGCCTCCCCCAGCCTATCGACCGCGCGACGGGTGCTTTCACCGCATGTCGCCGCGAGACCTGCCCAGCGTCGTCGCCGCGACGACCGCGGCGGCCACCACCAGCACCGCCCCGATCGCTGCGGCGATCGACACGCCGTGGTCGAAGGCGACGGCGGCGGCCGTGCGCACCGCCTCTCCCACGGTGCCGCCCACCTGCTCGGCGACCGCCACCGCCCCGGCGAGCGTCTCGCGCGCGGCATCCGCCAGCGACGGAGTCAGCGATGCGGGCAGGTCGATCGTGGTGCGGTAGACCGCCGTGAGAAGACCGCCGATGATGGAGGTGCCGAGCACCGTTCCCACCTCATAGGCCGTCTCCGACACGGCGCTCGCCGCTCCCGCCTTGTCAGCGGGCGCCGCCGAGAGGATGAGCTCGTTCGACACCGTCTCGGCCGCGCCCACGCCGATTCCCAGACTCACCGAGGCGAGGATCGTGGGCAGAAGCGTGTCAGGACCGGTCGTCAGCGCGATGCCGATGTACCCGGCGGCCGAGAAGGCGAGTGCCACGGGGATCACGATCCGCGGCGAGAACCGCGAGGCGACAGGCACCACGAGCAGGCCGGAGAGGATCATGGCCGCCAACGACGGCACCAGGGCCAGCCCCGCCTCCATCGGCGAGAGCCCGATGATCAGCTGCAGATGCTGGGCGACGAAGAAGAGGAACCCCACCAGCGCGAGCACGCTCAGCAGGTTGACCAGCAGCGCACCGGTGAAGGCGCCTCGCCGGAACAGCCCCATGTCGAGCATGGGTTCGTCGGCACGCAGCTGCCGCCGTACGAAGAGCACGCCGAACACCGCGCCGACGACCAGCAGCGGCACGACCGCTCCGCCCAGGCCCACGACCGCCATCTCCTTGATCGCATACACGGTCGGCAGCATCAGGCCGACCGAGAGCAGGATGCTGATCGGGTCGACGCGGCCGGGCTTGGGGTCACGGCTCTCGGGAACGAGCAGCGGAGCGAGGATCAGCAGCGGGATCAGCACCGGAACCGCCATGAGGAACACCGAGCCCCATGCGAAGTGCTCGAGCAGGAACCCGCCCACGATCGGCCCGAGGGCCGCCCCGGCGGAGAACATCGCCGCCCACACGGCGATCGCCAGGCGCCGCTGGTCGCGGTCGGTGAAGATGCTGCGGATCAGCGAGAGCGTCGACGGCATCAGCATGGCACCGAACACCGCCATGCCGGCACGGCCAGCGATCAGCCAGGCGGCCGACGGCGCGAACGACGTCACCGCCGAGACCACGGCGAATCCGGTCGCCCCGATCAGCAGCATCCGGCGCCGTCCGAACCGGTCGCCGAGGGTGCCCATCGTCACGAGGAGCGCGGCGAGCACGAGCGGATACGCATCGATGATCCACAGCTGCTGGATGCCTGTCGGCTCGAGGTCGAGGGCGATCGCCGGCAGCGCGAAGCTGAGCACGGTGTTGTCGACCGACACCAGCAGCACCGGCAGCATCAGCACCATGAGCGCCGCCCACCCGCGCCATCCCACCCGCGCCGGGCGCTCGTCGTGCACGGGTGCGGTGATCTGTTGTGTCGTCATCTCTTCCTCCAGCAGTACGTAACTGTACCAGCCAGACGGTATAGTATCATGGCGGGATGAGCCGTCCTCCCCGTGCCCGCGACCTCGTCCTCGATGCGTACGAGGAGATCCTCATCGCCGGCGGCGAGCGTGCGGCGACGATGGATGCCACGGCCCGCGCCGCGGGCGTGTCGAAGGGCGGCCTGCTCTACCACTTCGCGTCGAAGGAAGCGCTCGAGGAGGGGCTCATCGAGCGTCTCCGCGCGCTCGTCGACGCCGACGTCGCACAGATCGCGGCGGCACCCGAAGGACCGGTCGCCTATTTCCTGCGCACATCGGTGACGGACGGCAGTCCCCTCGATCGGTCGATGCTCGCCGTCTCGCGCCTCGCGCAGACCGGCAGCCCTGCCGCCGGCGCCGCGCTCGCCGAGGTGCGCGCCCGGTGGGCCGCGTCCGTGCGGCCGCACGTGCGGGACGAGGCATCCCTCGCCCTCGTGCTGCTGGTGTCGGACGGCCTCTACTTCAACAATCTGCTCGAGGAGGGCGCGGTCTCCCCCGTACCCACGGACGCCGAACTCGAGGCGCTCATCGCTCTCGTGGAGAGCGCCACCGGCCACTGACCGAGCGCGTCCGGATCAGCCGGCAGAACCTGCGACCCGGAAGCGCACGCGTGCGCCCGGCGGGATCTGGCCGGCCAGATCCCGTGCACGATCGGTGAGGGCCGCGATGATCGGATAGCCGCCGGTCAGCGGATGGTCGGGCAGGAACACGACGGGCTGCCCGTCGGCAGGCACCTGGATCGCACCGGTCACCGCGCCTTCGCTGGGCAGTTCACCGGCCACGGCGCGCTCGAGCGGACGGTCGCCGCGCAGCCGGATGCCGACACGATCGGACTGCGGCGTCACCTCCCACTCCTGCTGAATGAGAACCGCCAGCGCGCCCGCGGTGAACCAGTCGTCACGCGGACCCAGCGTGATCTCGAGCTCGACGAGCGCGCCGGGTGCGGGGAGCGCGCGATGCGACGGGTACGGGTCGACGGCGCCCTGCACGTCCTCCCCCACCCGGATGAAAGCGCCGACCTCGAGCGGATCCGGCCCCAGCCCGGCGAGCGTGTCGGTCGAGCGACTGCCCAGGGTGCGTCCGACGTCCAGACCACCGCGCACCGCGACGACCCGCCGCAGGCCGGCCGTCGGAAAGCCGAGGTGCAGTTCGTCGCCGTCGAAGGTTGCGAACGGCGCATCGGCCTCCGCCGCACGCGGGGCGCCACCGGCGCCCACCAGCGCAAGATCGCCGCGCGCGCCGGTGACGGCGGCGACCCCGTCGCCGTGGAGACGCAGCACCGCAGCCCCCACGATCTCGAGAACGGCCGCACCCGGTGCGTTCCCGACGGCGCGATTCGCGTCGCGCAGCGCGACGCGGTCCGCCGCCCCGGACGCGGTGACGCCGATCGCGGCGTGACCGGTGCGTCCGGCATCCTCGATCACGGTCTGGAGCCCGGGCTGCACCACCTCCACGGCGCGCGCCGTCGCGGTCGGCACCGCGGTCGCGGGTACCGGCGGCACCGCGCTCACCGCCAGCCGTTCAGCGCGTTCGAAGCGCACCGCCACACCGGGCACCAGCAGCGCCGCGGGGTCACGCGAGGCATCCCACAGGACGGCATCGCTGCGCCCGATGAGCTGCCACCCGCCGGGCGTCTCGCGCGGATACACGCCGGTGAACCGACCGGCCAGAGCGACCGAGCCGGCCGGCACGCGGGTGCGCGGCGAGGAGCGGCGCGCGACGTCGAACAGCGGATCGTCGCCGACGATATAGCCGAACCCCGGGGCGAACCCGAAGAACGCGACCTGCCAGCGCGCGGCCAGGTGACGCGTGATGAGGGCCTCCGCCGAGACCCCCAGCTGCGCCGCGACATCGCCCAGGTCGTCTCCGTCATAGCGGACCGGGATGACCACCTCACCCGCCGGCTGCTCCGACACCGCCGCCACCTGCGTCTCCCGCAGCCGCGCCGCGAGTTCGGCCGCCGACACGTGCAGCGGGTCGAATTGCACGAGGACCGTCCGTGCGCCGGGCACGCGCTCGATGATTCCGGTCACGTCGCTCCACGCGCGGTTCAGGCGCATCGCCTCGTCGAGATCGGCTGCCTCGACCAGCAGCGCCCGGTCGGACGCACGGAGGATGCGCATACGGGCTCACGCCCTCGCGAACGGGGCGATCTCAATGCCGGCCGCCTGCAGCCGCCGCTTCGTCTCGGCCGCCATCTGCACCGCACCGTCACTGTCGCCGTGCACGCAGATCGAGTCGGCCACCACCCGCACATCGGTGCCGTCGATCGCCTGCACCAGACCGTCGGAGACGAGTCTCACCATCCGCTCCGCCACGATGGCCGAGTCATGCAGCACCGCGCCGCGCTGCGTGCGCGGCACGAGCCGCCCGTCCGGGAGATAGGCCCGATCCGCGAACGCCTCCGCCGCCGTGCGCAGCCCCGAGGCCTCCGCGATATCGAGGACTGCGCTCCCGGCCAGCCCGAGCAGGATGAGCTCGTCGTCGACGGCCCTGATCGCCGCGACGACGTCACGTGCACGACGCTCGTCGTGGGCGATGGTGTTGTACAGCGCGCCGTGGGGTTTGACGTAGGCGACGCGGCCGCCCACCGCCGAGGCGAGACCCATCAGGGCGCCCAGCTGATACTCGACGTGCGCCTGCAGCGTCGCCGAGTCGATGTCGACGTCCACCCGCCCGAAATTGTCGTAGTCGCGATACCCCGGGTGCGCCCCGATCACAACGCCGCCGGCCACCGCCGCCGCAAGCGTCTCGCGGATCCCCTCGGGACTGCCGGCGTGGAATCCGGATGAGACGTTCGCGCTGGTGACGAGCTGCAGCATGCGCGCATCGTCGCTGACGACACGCTCCGGAACGTTCTCGCCCAGGTCGGAGTTCAGGTCGATGGTCGTCATGCTGTCAAGGCCCGCCCGATGTCGTTGTGACATTCAGTGTAGGGCGGGTCGGGCACGCACCCGCGCGCGGCGTCAGGCCTCGACGATCTCGATCTGACGCAGCAGATCGGCACCGATCTCGGCGCGGATCTTCTCCACGAGCGCGTCCGGCACCGGAGAGTCGACCGTCAGCACCGACAGCGCGCGACCCGTGCTGTCGGGGTGCGCGACCTGCAGGCCCTCGATGTTGATGCCGGCGTCGCCGAGCAGCTGACCGTAGATCGCGACGATGCCCGGCTTGTCGGCGTAGCGCATGACGAGGTGCTCGCGGGCGAACGGGACCTCGATCTCGTAGTCGTTGATGCCGACGACCTTGGGGACCATGCGGGTGCCGGCGAGCGTGCCGGCGACGGTCAGCACGGTGCCGTCGGACAGCGATCCGCGCAGGATCGTGATGTTGCGGTACATCGGGCTGTCGGCCTCAACGATCAGACGCGTCTCGATGCCGCGCTGCTCGGCGAACAGCGGGGCGTTCACGTACGAGACGTTCTCGCTGACGATGTTCGTGAAGATGCCCTTGAGCGCCGCGAGCTTGTAGACGCTCACGTCGTAGGCGGCCAGCTCGCCGCGCACCTCGATGTCGAGGCTGGTCAGTGCGCCCTGCGTGAGGCCCGTGAAGAACTGGCCGAGCATCTCGACCAGCGCGATGCCCGGGCGCACGAACGGGTCGATGACGCCGCCGGCGACGTTCACGGCGTCGGGCACGAGGTCGCCCTCGAGGGCGAGCTTGACCGAACGCGCGACCGAGACGCCGGCCTTCTCCTGCGCCTCGCCGGTCGACGCGCCGAGGTGGGGCGTCACGATGATGTTTTCGAGGCCGAGCAGGCGCTGGGCGGAGCCGCCCTCGGCCGGGGGCTCGCTCGTGAAGACGTCGACGGCGGCACCGGCGATCGTCTTGCTCGTCAGTGCCTCGTAGAGCGCGTCTTCGTCGATCAGCCCGCCGCGCGCGACGTTCACGATGTAGGCCGTGGGCTTCATCAGGGCGAACTGCGCGGTGCTGATCATCCCCGTCGTCTCGGGGGTCTTCGGCATGTGCACGGTGACGAAGTCGCTCTGGGCCAGCAGGTCGTCGAGCGACAGAAGCTCGACCTGCAGCTGCTGGGCACGCGCCGGGGTCACGTAGGGGTCGTAGGCGACCACGCGCACGCCGAAGGCACGCAGTCGCTCGGTGATGAGGGTGCCGATGCGGCCGAGGCCGACGATGCCGACCGTCTTGTCGAAGAGCTCGGTGCCGGTGTATGCGCTGCGCTTCCACTCGCCGCGCGCCAGCGAGGCGTCGGCGGCGGGGATGTGGCGGGCCAGACCCAGGATGTGGGCGATCGTCAGCTCTGCGGCGGAGATGATGTTCGAGGTCGGCGCGTTGACCACCATGACGCCGGCGGCCGTCGCGGCCTTGATGTCGACGTTGTCGAGGCCGACGCCCGCGCGGGCGATGACCTTGAGCTTGGTGCCCGCGCCGATGGCCTCGGCATCCATCTTCGTGGCCGACCGGATCAGCACGGCGTCGGCCTCTGCGAGAGCCGTGAGCAGCGCGGGCCTGTCGGTCCCGTCGACCTGCCGGATCTCGAAGTCGGGTCCCAGCGCATCGACGGTGGCGGGAGACAGCTGCTCAGCGAGAAGGACGACAGGCTTGGTCATTCGGGACCCTTCGGAACGACGCATCGCGCACGGCGCACGACGACGATGATGGGGGGATGCCGCGCCGCACGCCTTCGGGGCGAGACACTGACACCCTACCGTGCCCGCGACACGCCGCCCGACAGTGTGACGTCGCGGGTCACCCCAGAAGCTGGCCGCCGTAGGCGTATGCGTAGCCGAGCACGTTCAGCCAGAAGACCGCCGCCAGCGCAAGTCCCGCCAGCATCACGAGGCTGAGCGGCCCGGCGGTGCGGCGACGCCCTAGCGCGACGGCGGCGACGAAGACGACGATGGGGAAGGCCACGGCGAACAGCAGCACGAACCAGCCGAGCGCACTGAGCCCGAGCGATCCGCCCGCCTGCACCACGAGGAAGGCGACCGCGTTCCAGACGATGTACGCATACAGCAGCCCGAAGACCCCGAGGATCGTCGCCCGCAGCCACGATGGGGTCGTGCCGGGCGTGCGCGCGGGCTTCTCGGTTGCGTCGGTCATGCGATCCCTCCCATGAGAAGCGGCCACGGCACCAGCACGACGGCGCCGGCGACCAGCCACACCCAGCGCACCCACGCACGACGTCCCTTCGACAGCACCGCCACCGTCAGGAACCAGATCGCCGGTGCGAGGATCGCCAGCCAGGTCATCACCGTGTTGCCGGCCGTCCACATCGCCGGGCCCTGCCCATCCGACGCCATCATCATGCCGGCGACGCCCAGCAGCCGGAGCCCGCCGATGATCCAGCCGATCGTATAGAGCAGGTACACGCCGCCGAGCATGCCGAGCCCGATGAGAGCACCGTTGCCGAGCGCCGCCGGGTCGGCGGCAGCGTCAGGCACGTCTTCGACGGCGCCGACGTGCTGCGGGGCGGGTGCAGCCGCCCCCTCGGTGACAACGCGGTCCGCGCCCTTGCCCTTGGCCACCCACCCCGCCGGCAACTGCGGCGCCGGCTCGTCGTCGCCGTCCCAGCGCAGGGCGTCGTCGTCATCAGGGGTGTCGGGGACGGCCATGGTCGAAGTCTAAGACACCGCCCCCGAGCGCAGCGCGTCGGCCGCCGCGCGGACCACCGCCGGGTCGGTGACGTCGAATCCGCCCGCTCCCCCGCCGGGGCCGCTCGGCGCCGCATCGGCGGACCGTGCACGCGCCGACAGGTGCACGGCATCCACACCGGCATCTCGCAGCACGGCGACGTCTTCGGGGCGCACGCCGCCCCCGGCCATGATCTCGATGCGGCCGTCGGCACGGCCGACCATGGTACGCAGCACGTCGGCGCCGTCGATCGTTCGGGACGCACCGCCCGAGGTGAGCACCCGGGCGACCCCCTCGGCCATCAGCACATCCAGCGCGGAGAGCGGATCCGCGGAGGCGTCGATCGCCCGGTGGAACACCAGGGACGCAGAGCCGGCGGCTTCGCGCCAGCGGGCCAGGGTCGCGGCATCCACCCGTCCGTCGACTGTGAGGCAGCCGACGACCACGGCGCCGACGCCGAGCGAGACCAGATAGCGGATGTCTGCGGCGACGACCCCGGCCTCGTCGGCGTCGTACACGAATCCGCCCGGACGCGGGCGGACCAGGGGCGCGATCGCCCCGGCATCGCCGGTCGCCTCGATCACGCGCTGCACGATACCCGCCGACGGCGTCAGGCCGCCGACCTCGAGCGCCTGGCAGAGCTCGACGCGATCCGCCCCCTCGGCGAACGCGACGCGCGCTCCGGCGGGGTCCTGAACGGCGATCTCGAGCTGCGGCGCGCGGGTCATCCCCTCAGCGTACGCAGTCGCGCCCGTACACGCCGAACGGGCCGGAGGATCGCTCCCCCGGCCCGTTCGACGACACGGACTCAGCGCGCGGCGGAGCCGTCGGTGTAGTCCTCGTCCTGCTGCTTCCAGGCGAACAGGGCGCGCAGTTCGCGGCCGACACCCTCGATGGGGTGCTGCTCCTCCTTGGCACGCAGCTGCGTGAACTCGGGGGCACCGGCGTCCTGGTCGTCGATGAAGCGCTGTGCGAACGCGCCCGACTGGATGTCGGCCAGCACGCCCTTCATGTTCTCCTTGACGTGCGGGTCGATGACGCGCGGGCCGGAGACGTAGTCACCGTACTCGGCGGTGTCGGAGATCGACCAGCGCTGCTTGGCGATGCCGCCCTCCCACATCAGGTCGACGATGAGCTTCAGCTCGTGCAGGACCTCGAAGTACGCGATCTGCGGCTGGTAGCCGGCCTCGACGAGCGTCTCGAAACCGTACTGCACCAGGTGCGACATGCCGCCGCACAGCACGGCCTGCTCGCCGAACAGGTCGGTCTCGGTCTCTTCGGTGAAGGTGGTCTTGATGCCACCGGCACGCAGGCCCCCGATCGCCTTCGCGTAGGACCAGGCGGTGTCCCACGCGTGGCCCGAGGCGTCGACCTCGACCGCGGCGATGATCGGCACACCACGGCCGGCCTCGTACTCGCGACGCACGGTGTGGCCCGGGCCCTTGGGCGCGACCATGATGACGTCGACGCCCTCGGGCGCTTCGATGTAGCCGAACCGGATGTTGAACCCGTGCGCGAACAGCAGGGTCTTGCCGGGGGCGAGGTGCTCCTTGATCGAGTCGGCGTAGATGCCGCGCTGGTGCTGGTCGGGCGCGAGGATCACGATCACGTCGGCCCAGTCGGCGGCGTCGGCGACCGACTTGACCTCGAAGCCGGCGTCTTCGGCCTTCTGGATCGACTTCGACCCCTCCTTGAGGGCGATGACGACCTCGACGCCCGAGTCGCGCAGGTTCAGCGCGTGGGCGTGGCCCTGCGAGCCGTAGCCGACGATCGCGACCTTCTTGCCCTGGATGATGGACAGGTCGGCGTCGGCGTCGTGGAAGATCTCAGTTGTCACTTCGTCTTTCTCCTTGTTTGTGGTCTGTGTGTGGGTGGTGGGTGTCAGCCGCGCAGGACGCGTTCGGTGATGCTCTTGCCGCCGCGACCGATCGCGACGAGACCGGACTGCGCCAGCTCCTTCACGCCGAACGGCTCGACGGCGCGCAGGAACGCCTCGACCTTGCCCTTGTCACCGGTGATCTCGATCACCAGCGCGTCGGGCGCGTAGTCGACGACCGACGCGCGGAACAGGTTGACGACCTCGAGCACGTTCGAGCGGATCGCGTTGTCGGCGCGCACCTTCACGAGCATGTGCTCACGCTGCACGGACGCGGCGAAGTCGAGCTCGACGATCTTGATGACGTTCACGAGCTTGTTCAGCTGCTTTGTCACCTGCTCGAGGGGCTGCTCGTCGACGTCGACGACGACGGTGATGCGGGACAGGCCCGGCACCTCCGTCACGCCCACGGCGAGAGACGTGATGTTGAACCCGCGGCGGGCGAAGAGCCCCGCGACACGGGTCAGGAGGCCCGGCTTGTCCTCGACGAGGAGGCTCAGCACGTGGTTCGGCATGTCGGTTCCTCCTCAGTCTTCCTGCTCGAACGCCGGGGCGTGGTCGCGGGCGTATTGCACATAGCTGTTGCTGACGCCCTGCGGCACCATCGGCCACACCATCGCGTCGGCGCTCACGACGAAGTCGATCACCACGGGGCGGTCGTTCGTCTCGAGGGCCTGCTGGATCGCGGCATCCACGTCCTCCTCCTTCTCGACGCGGATCGCGAGGCAGCCGTACGCCTCGGCCAGCTTCAGGAAGTCGGGCACGTGGATCGAACCGTGGCCGGTGTTCAAATCGGTGTTCGAGTGGCGGCCGTTGTAGAACAGGGTCTGCCACTGGCGCACCATGCCCAGCGAGGAGTTGTTGATGATCGCGACCTTGATCGGGATGTCGTTGATGACGCAGGTCGCGAGCTCCTGGTTGGTCATCTGGAAGCACCCGTCGCCGTCGATCGACCACACCACGCGGTCGGGCTCGGCGACCTTCGCGCCCATGGCGGCGGGCACCGAGTAGCCCATGGTGCCGGCACCGCCCGAGTTCAGCCATGCGTTGGGTCGCTCGTACTTGATGAACTGCGCGGCCCACATCTGGTGCTGGCCGACGCCGGCCGCGTACACGGCCTCGGGGCCGGTGAGCTCGCCGATGCGCTGGATCACGTGCTGGGGCGAGAGCAGTCCGTCGCTCGTGGGGGCGAAGCCCAGCGGGAACTGATCGCGCAGGCCGTCGAGGTACGACCACCACTCCTCGATGTCGGGGCGCCCCTCGGCCGTGCGGTCGCGGAAGGCCACGTCGAGGTCGACGAGCACGTCCTTCAGATCGCCCACGATCGGCACGTCCGCCGTGCGGATCTTCGAGATCTCCGCGGGATCGATATCGACGTGCACGACCTTCGCGTTCGGCGCGAACAGCTCGGACTTGCCCGTGACGCGGTCGTCGAACCGCGCGCCGAGGGCGACGATCAGGTCGGCCTCCTGCAGGGCGAGCACCGCCGGCACCGTGCCGTGCATGCCGGGCATGCCGAGGTGCTGGGTGTGCGAGTCGGGGAACGCGCCGCGCGCCATCAGGGTGGTGACGACGGGAGCGCCGGTCGACTCGGCGAGGGTGAGCAGCTCGGGCGCCGCACCGGCGCGGACCACGCCGCCGCCCACGTAGAGGACGGGTTTGGTGGATGCCGCGAGCAGACGCGCCGCGGCCTGGATCTGCTTTCCGTGGGCCTTGGTGACGGGCCGGTACCCGGGCAGGTCGATCTTCGGCGGCCAGATGAACGGCGCCTCGGCCTGCTGTGCGTCCTTGGTGATGTCCACGAGGACGGGGCCGGGACGGCCCGTCGATGCGATCTCATACGCGGCCGCGATGGCGCCGGGGATGTCCTCGGCGCGCTTGACCAGGAAGGAGTGCTTCGTGATCGGCATCGTGATGCCGACGATGTCGGCCTCCTGGAACGCGTCGGTGCCCATCAGCGTGCTGAACACCTGGCCGGTGATGGCCAGCATGGGCACCGAGTCCATGTAGGCGTCGGCGATCGCGGTGACGAGGTTCGTGGCGCCCGGACCGGACGTGGCGATCGCGACGCCGACCTTGCCGGACGCCGAGGCGTAGCCCTCGGCCGCGTGGCCGGCGCCCTGCTCGTGACGGACGAGGATGTGACGGATCTGCGACGCGTCCATGAGCGGGTCGTAGACGGGAAGGATGGCACCGCCGGGCAGGCCGAAGACATCGGTGACACCGAGCATCTCCAGCGAGCGGACGACCGCCTGCGCCCCGGTGAGCACGGGTGCGGCGGTGCGGGAGGGCGGCCGTGGAACGGCCGCAGCGGTGTCTGCGGGCATGGTTGTTCTTCCTCTTGTCGGACGGTACAGCGGATGAAAGGCGGCCTAGCTCGTGACCGCGCCTTGGGCTGCGGAGTGGACGAGCTTCGAGTATTTGGCCAGAACGCCTCGGGTATAGCGCGGGGGAAGCGGCTCCCAGCCGGAACGGCGGGAACTCAGCTCGGTCTCATCGACGAGTAGGTCGAGAGTGCGAGCCGCGATATCGACCCGTATCAGATCACCATCGCGCACGAAGGCGATCGGACCTGCGTCCACCGCCTCGGGTGCCATATGGCCGATGCACAGGCCGGTTGTGCCGCCGGAGAATCGACCGTCCGTCAAGAGTAGTACATCCTTGCCGAGGCCCGCGCCCTTGATGGCCGCCGTGATGGCGAGCATCTCGCGCATCCCGGGGCCGCCCTTGGGTCCCTCGTACCGGATCACCACCACGTCGCCGGCGTTGATCCGCCCGGCCTCGAGCGCATCCATCGCCGCCCGCTCGCGCTCGAAAACGCGGGCAGGGCCCTCGAACACCGTGGCGTCGAAGCCGGCGGTCTTCACGACGGCGCCCTCCGGCGCGAGGCTGCCGTGCAGGATCGTGAGGCCGCCCGTGGCGTGGATCGGGTCATCGAAGGTGTGGATGACCGTGCCGTCGACCGGATCGGGCGCCAGCGCCTCGAGGTTCTCGGCGAGCGTCTTGCCGGTGACGGTGAGTGCGTCGCCGTGCAGCAGCCCCTCGTCGAGCATCGCCTTCATGATGACGGGGATGCCGCCGTGCTTGTCGACGTCGTTCATCACGAACCGGCCGTACGGCTTCATGTCGGCGACGTGCGGAACCTTGTCGCCGATGCGGTTGAAGTCGTGCAGGGTGAGGTCCACATCGGCCTCGTGCGCGATGGCGAGCAGGTGCAGGACGACGTTGGTGGATCCGCCGAGCGCCATCGCGAGGGCGATGGCGTTCTCGAACGCCTCGATGCTCAGGATGTCGCGGGTCGTGATGCCCTGTCGCAGCAGCTCCACCACGGCCTCGCCCGAACGGTGGGCGAACTGGTCGCGCCGGCGGTCGGCCGACGGCGGCGCCGCCGAACCGGGCAGGCTCAGGCCCAGGGCCTCGGCGACCGAGGCCATGGTGTTCGCGGTGTACATGCCGCCGCACGCACCCTCGCCGGGTGCGAACGAGCACTCGATGCGCTTCAGGTCCGCCTCGCTCATGCGCCCGGCCATGCACGCGCCGACGCCCTCGAACGAGTCGATGATCGTGATCTCCTTCTCCGTGCCGTCGGAGAGCTTGACCCAGCCCGGTGCGATCGACCCGGCGTACAGGAACACGCTGGAGAGGTCGAGCCGGGCGGATGCCATGAGCATGCCGGGGATCGACTTGTCGCAGCCCGCGAGCAGGACCGTGCCGTCCAGCCGCTCGGCCATGACGACGGTCTCCACCGAGTCCGCGATCACTTCGCGGCTCACGAGCGAGAAGTGCATCCCCTCATGGCCCATCGAGATGCCGTCCGAGACCGAGACCGTTCCGAACTGCAGCGGGTAGCCGCCGCCGGCATGCACGCCCTCCTTGGCGCCCTGGGCCAGACGATCGAGGCTCAGGTTGCAGGGCGTGATCTCGTTCCAGCTCGAGGCGATGCCGATCTGGGGCTTGTCCCAGTCGTCGTCGCCCATTCCGACCCCGCGCAGCATCCCTCGAGACGTCGTCGCCTCGATGCCGTCGGTGACGGCGCGGCTGCGAGGCTTGATATCGACCTCTGCCTCAGACATGCTCGCAGTCTATTCCGCCGCGGGCGCCGCGCTCCTCCGCCAGGCGCGCCAGCAGCGCCGCGAAGGCCGGGATATCGTCGACCACAACGTCGGCGGAGGTGGATGCCACGGCTCCGACATGCACGCCCAGGTCGCCGTCCTCCAGGCTGCGCAGGGCGTCCTCGTCGGTGATGTCGTCACCCGCGAACAGCACCGCGTCGGCACCCGTGAGCTCGCGCAGGTGGGCGATCGCGGTGTCCTTGCCCTCGTCGCGGAACGCGTACTCCACGATGTTGTGGCCGGTGCGCCGGCGCCAGTGCGGCGCGGCAGAGGTCACGATCTCGTCCACCGCGGCGTTCGCCTTCGCCGCGTCGGGCGGGGCGGCCTTTCTCGTGTGCACCCCGAATCCGAACGTCTTCGGCTCGATCCAGACACCGGGCAGCGTCGCCGTGGCGTGCTCCGCCTCGGCGCGCAGCCGGTCGCGCAGCGCGACGTCGACGGGATCGTCGGCGGGCTCGACCGTGCCCGTTTGCGGCGTCCAGTACTCGGCGCCGTGCGAGCCGGCGAGCAGGATCGGCGAGTCGTCGCCGTGCTCGGCGATGATCCGCAGGTCCGACAGGCTCCGCCCCGACACCAGCGCGACCCAGGTGCAGGGCAGCGCCGTCAGCGCGTCGACCGCCGTGCGCGCGGCGGGTAGCATGCGCGCCGCCATGGGGTCGTCTTCCAGGGGCGACAGCGTGCCGTCGAAGTCGAGGGCGACGAGCAGTCGCGGGGCACTGACGAGACGGTCGAGCAGCGTGGCGTCCACGGTCACGAGGCGTTCGCCTTCCGCGCCTGGGCGAGCGCGTCGAGGAAGTCCCGCGACCAGGCGGCGACATCGTGCTCGAGCACGCGCTTGCGCAGCGAGCGCATGCGCCGCCCCTGCTCGGCCGGTGCCATGTCCACCGCGCGCATGACCGCGTCCTTGACGCCCTCGATGTCGTGCGGGTTGATCTGGATGGCGCTGCTGAGCTCATCGGCGGCGCCGGTGAACTCGCTCAGCACCAGGACGCCCCGATTGTCGGTGCGGGTGGCGACGTACTCCTTGGCGACGAGGTTCATCCCGTCGCGCAGCGAGGTGACGAGCATGACGTCGGCCGCCAGATAGAGCGCCACCATCTCCTCGCGCGGGAACGCCTGGTGCAGGTATCGGATGGCGGTGTGCTCCATGGTGTCGTAGGTGCCGTTGATCCGACCGACCATGAGCTCGATCTCGTCGCGCAGCTGCACATAGGCGTCCACCCGCTCGCGGCTGGGACTGGCCACCTGCACGAGCGTCGCGCGCTCCACCGACAGCCGCCCGTCGCGCAGCAGCTCGCCGAACGCCTTCAATCGATGGCGGATGCCCTTCGTGTAGTCGAGGCGGTCGACGCCCAGCAGGATCTTCTCGGGATTACCGAGGTCCGCACGGATCTCCGCCGCGCGGGCGCGCACGTCCTCGCGCTGCGCGAGTTCGATGTACGACGACGCGTCGATCGAGATGGGGAACGCCTTGGCGATCGCCACACGCGTCGAGCCGTCGTCGTTCTGCACCTGGATGCCGCCGGCCCGCGTCTGCGAGCGGAGCTGCCGGCGCGCGGCCCGGGCGAAGTTCGAGGCGTCGGCCGGGCGCTGGAACCCGATGACGTCGGCGCCGAGCAGTCCCTCCACCACCTGTCGCCGCCATGGGAGCTGCGAGAAGAGGCCATATGCCGGGAACGGAATGTGGTGGAAGTAGCCGATCGTCACGTCGGGGCGGCGCTCGCGGACCATCTTCGGCACGAGCTGCAGCTGGTAGTCCTGCACCCATACCGTCGCCCCCTCGGCCGCGGCATCCACCGCCGCCTCGGCGAACCGCCGGTTGACCTCGACGTACGTGTTCCACCACTCACGGCGATAGCGCGGGGCGGCGATGACGTCGTGGTAGAGCGGCCAGATCGTGTCGTTCGAGAACCCCTCGTAGTACTCCGCGACGTCCTGTGCGCTGAGCGTGACGGGCACGAGGTGCACGCCGTCGAAGTCGAACGGCTCGAGCGCCATGTCGGGCTTTCCCGGCCAGCCGACCCACGCGCCGTCTGCGCGGCGCATCACCGGCTCGAGAGCGGCGACGAGCCCGCCGGGCGAGGTGCGCCATCCGCCGTCGTCGTCACGGTCGACGGGAAGACGGTTGGCGACGACGACGAGGTCAGCACGGTCCATGTCAGAGCCTGCCTTTCGGTGCACCGGTGGCTTTCAGGCTACCGCGCGCCCCAGCCGCGTCGTGGCATCGCAGGGCCGACCGGCGCTACCGTGGGGGGATGCGCAAGTACCTCTTCGGCACCGGGATCATCGGAGCGTTCACCAGCGGCCTGTCGATGCTCAAGGCGATCCGTGGGGGCGAGCCGTTCACGTGGCGCACGGCACTGGCATGGCTGAGCTGGGCGATCACGGCGGCTCTCGCCGTCGGCGCCATCGTCGACATCCGGCGCGCCGGCACCGGCCACCTCGCTCCCGAGGAATCGCCGGTGGCCGGCCACGAGAAGAAGTACCTCAAAGAGCACCTCGAGAAGTGACCGGCCGCCAGCACTCAGCGCTCAGCGCGTGAGGATCAGCGCGTCGCCCTGACCGCCGCCGCCGCACAGCGCGACCGCCGCCGTACCGCTCCCCCGGCGCACGAGCTCGTGCACCATGTGGACGACCAGCCGGTTGCCGCTCGCGCCGATCGGGTGGCCGATCGCGATACCGCCGCCGTGGATGTTGACGATGTCGTCCGAGAGACCCAGTTCGCGCTGTGAGCGTGCGACGACCGCACCGAACGCCTCATTGATCTCGACGACGTCGAGATCGGCGACCTCGATGCCCTGCTTGGCGACGGCCTTCGCGATGGCGCGCGCCGGCTGCTCGTGCAGCGAGTTGTCGGGGCCGGCGACCTGACCGCTCGCGCCCACGACCGCCAGCACCTCCCATCCGTTCGCGTCCGCATGCGACCGCGTCGTCAGCACGACGGCGGATGCGCCGTCGGAGATCTGCGACGAGTTGCCGGCGGTGATCGACCCGCCCTCGGCGAACGCCGGGCGCAGCTTCGCGAGCGACTCGACGGTCGTCTCCGGGCGGATGCCCTCGTCGCGCGACACGACGACCGGCTCGCCGCGCCGCTGCGGGATCGACACCGGCACGATCTCTGCGTCGAAGAGACCGGCCTCCCAGGCGGCCGCCGCGCGCTGGTGCGAACGGGCCGCGACGGCATCCTGATCCTCACGGGTCACCGCGAACTTCGCATTGAGCCGCTCGGTGGAGGCCCCCATGCTCTCGCGGTCATACGCGTCGGTGAGGCCGTCGTACGCCATGTGATCAAGCACCTCGATCGTGCCGTACGACCACCCCTCGCGCGAGCCCATCAGCAGGTGAGGCGCGCGCGTCATCGACTCCATGCCCGCGGCCACGACCACCGTGGCGTCGCCGAGTCGCAGCATCCTCGCCCCGTCGATCACCGCCGTCAGCCCGGAGAGGCAGACCTTGTTGACCGAACCGGCGTGCACCGTCCACGGGATCCCGGCGCCGACGGCCGCTTGACGCGCCGGATTCTGCCCGGCACCGGCGGCGAGGACCTGCCCCACGAGCACGGCGTCGACGGCGTCGGCGGCGATTCCGCCCTTCTCCAGCGCTCCGGCGATGGCCGCACTGCCCAGCTGCACGGAGGTGAGGGGTGCCAGCTGGCCCTTCAGCCGTCCCTGCGGGGTGCGGGCGGCCGCGACGATCACCACGTCGTCGGTGTTCATGCGTTCTCCTTGAGATCGTCAGAGATGGTCAATGCGGGTTCGGTCGCCGCCACGACCTCGTCGACGGTGACGCCCGGCGCGAGCTCGACGAGCACGAGACCGTCGTCGGTCACGTCGATCACGGCCAGGTCGGTGATGATGCGGTCGACGACGCCCTTGCCGGTCAGGGGCAGCGAGCACTCCTCGACGATCTTCGCCGAGCCGTCCTTCGCGACGTGCTCCATCAGCACGATCAGACGCCCCGCGCCGTGGACCAGGTCCATGGCTCCCCCGGGGCCCTTCACCATCTTGCCGGGAATCATCCAGTTGGCCAGGTCGCCGGTGCGCGACACCTGCATGGCCCCCAGGATCGCCGCGTCGATCTTGCCGCCGCGGATCATGCCGAAGCTCGTCGCCGAGTCGAAGAACGAGGCGCCCGGCAGCAGCGTGACGGTCTCCTTGCCCGCGTTGATGAGGTCGGGATCGACGTTCTCCTCCGTCGGGTAGGGACCGACCCCGAGGATGCCGTTCTCCGACTGCAGCACGAGGGTGACGCCCTCGGGCACGTAGTTGGGCACAAGGGTGGGCAGGCCGATGCCGAGGTTGACGTAGGCGCCGTCGGGCAGCTCACGGGCGGCGCGGGCCGCCATCTGCTGACGTGTCAGGCCCATGTTCATGCTCCTTCCGCGGGCGTCGCCACCGTGCGACGCTCGATGCGCTTCTCGATGTCGGTGCCGACCTCCACGATGCGGTGCACGTAGATGCCGGGCAGGTGGACGGCGTCGGGGTCGATCTCACCGGGTTCGACGAGCTCTTCCACCTGCGCGATGCACACGCGACCGCTCATCGCCGCGAGCGGGTTGAAGTTGCGCGCCGCCTTGTTGAACACGAGGTTGCCGTGCCGATCGCCGCGCAGCGCGTGCACGAGCGCGAAATCGGCCACGATCCCCTCTTCGAGCACGTAGTCGCGGTCGCGACCGCCGACCGTGAAGGTGCGGGTCTCCTTGACGGGGGATGCCACGGCCACCCCGCCGCTGCCGTCATAGCGTCGCGGCAGGCCACCCTCGGCCACCTGCGTGCCGACGCCCGTCGGGGTGAAGAAGGCGGCGATGCCCGCGCCTCCGGCCCGCAGCTTCTCGGCCAGGGTGCCCTGCGGCGTCAGCTCGAGCTCGAGGTCTCCTTCGAGGAACTGCCGCTCGAACTCCTTGTTCTCGCCGACGTACGAAGAGGTCATCTTGCGGATGCGCCGCTGGTTCAGCAGCAGCCCCAGCCCCCAGTCGTCGACCCCGCAGTTGTTCGAGATCACCGACAGGTCGGTCGTGCCCTGCGCCAGGAGCGCCTCGATCAGCGCCATCGGGTTGCCGCTCAGGCCGAAGCCTCCGACGGCGATGGACGCCCCGTCGGGGATGTCGGCGACGGCCTCTGCCGCGCTTGCCACCTGCTTGTCGATCACACGGACCTCCTCGTCGTGATGCGCCGCTGCGGCGCCGTCTCCATCGTCTCGCCGAAGCGGCGCGTCCGCACCCCGTCGTTTGCGATGTGGATGCCGCACGTTCTACTGTTCACATTATGGACACGCATGCCACCGTCCCGGGCGCCCAGGCCGTCGCCCGTGCCGCCGCACTCCTGCGTCTGGTCACGGCCGCCGGCGATGTCGGCGTGGCCACGGCCGAGCTCGCACGGCAGGCGGAGCTGACCCGTCCGACCACGCACCGGCTGCTGACCGCGCTGCGCCATGAGGGGCTCGTCGATCAGGACGACCGGACCGGATCGTGGATGCCGGGGCCCGAGCTGTTCCTGATGGGGAACGTGGCCGCGGCGCGGTACGACATCACCGAGATCGCACGCGACATCGTGCGCTCCCTCTCGGTCCGCACCGAGGAGAGCGCGTTCCTCTCGGTGCGGCGCGGCGATGAGACGGTGTGCCTCGTCAACGAGGAGGGCAGCTTTCCCATCCGCTCGTTCGTGCTGCACGAGGGCAAGCGGTTCCCCCTCGGCGTCGCGTCCGCAGGGCTTGCCATCCTGGCGTTCCTGCCGCCCCATGATGTGGACGCCTACTTCGAGCGGCATCCCGAACTGTCCGACCGCTACGGTGCCGCGCACGGCGAGACGCGCATGCGGGCGCGCCTGCGTGAGACCAAGGAGCGCGGCTACTCCCTGAACCCGGGGCTCATCGTCGAGGGCAGTTACGGGATCGGCGCCGCCGTGTTCACCCGCGAAGGCCACCCGCAGTGGGCGCTGAGCCTGAACGGGGTCGAATTCCGGTTCGGGCCCGACCGCCTGCCCGAGCTGGGGCGTACGCTTCTCGCGCACGCCCATCAGCTCACGACGCGGATCGCGTCGTCACGGCGCTGACGGCCGCGGCGATCTCGGGCGCGACCACGTCGGCGCCCCCGGGCGACATCACGATCGTGTAGTGGTTGAACCCGTCGATGCGCCGGTGCGCCACCGCCGGATGGGCGGCGAGCAGCCGGCCCAGGTGGGCGGGGGCGTAGAGTCCCGGTTCCTCGTCCTGCAGGCCGCGCGGCACGGTCAGCAGCCGGACCGGGTGCTGCAGCCGTGCGAGCGCGTCGGGGACCGCGCTGCCCGTGTTCATGTCGACGGTGTCGTCCACGACGGTCGCGTAGGCCGTGGCGGGGCGCAGCGCCCCGGCGCCGTCGTCGACGAGGTCGTACGCCAGGTACTGCTCCAGCTCGGGCGTCCACGCCTGCCGGAACGCCGGGTGTGCCCGCCAGAAGTCGAGGTAATCCTCGGTGGAGGCGAACCTCATGTCGAGCCGCTCCGCGGTGGGACCGAGCACGAGGCGGATCGCGGTGTCGGGGTCGAGCCCGGCGGGCACGTCCAGCGGGAAGCCGCCGTCGACGAGGACCAGTGACGAGACCCGGTCGGGGTGCAGGTCTGCGAGGACGACCGAGACGAACGCGCCCATCGAGTGCCCGACCACCACCGTGCGATCGATGCCCAGGGCGTCCAGCACCGCGACCATGTCGGCCGCGTGCGCCGCCATGCCGGCGGGCCCGGTCAGCGTGTTGCTGCGCCCGCGGCCGCGCAGGTCGGGGGCGATCAGTCGCACGCCCGACAGCCGCTCCGCGACGAAGGGCCACGCGAGGTGCGACGAGGTCACACCGTGGATGAGGAGCGCGGTCGGCGCATCGGCCGCGTCGGCCTCCCAGACGCCGACATGCAGCATCCCGCCGTCGACCGGAACATCGACCTCGTGCCGTTCGCGACTCATCGTGCCGTCCATCCGCCGTCGATCGTGTACGAGGCGCCGGTGGTCATGCCGGAGTGCGGACCGACGAGCCAACCCGCGAGCGATGCGACCTCTTCGGGTTCGACGAGGCGCTTGACGGCCGTCTCGGTGAGCATGATCTTCTCGACGACCTCGGACTCGGGGATGCCGTGCACCGCCGCCTGGTCGGTGATCTGCTTCTCGACCAGCGGCGTGCGCACATAGGCGGGGTTGATGCAGTTGCTCGTGACCCCGTGCTCGGCGCCCTCCAGCGCGGTGACCTTCGACAGTCCTTCGAGCGCGTGCTTGGCGGTGACGTAGGCCACCTTGAAGGCGCTGGCGCGCAGCCCGTGCGCGCTCGAGATGTTGACGACGCGTCCCCAGCCGCGCTGGTACATCGTGGGCAGCGCCGCACGGATGAGCAGGAACGGCGCTTCGACCATGAGCCGCTGGATGAGCCGGAACGCGTCGGGGTCGAACTCGGTGATGGGCGCAACCCGCTGGATGCCCGCGTTGTTCACGAGGATGTCGGCGTCCAGAGACAGCCCGTCCAGCGCGCAGGTGTCGGAGAGGTCGACCTCCCAGACCTCGCCGTCGAGGGGGGATGCCGCAGCTCGCGCCGCGTCGGCGTCGAGGTCCGCGATCACCACATGGGCACCGCGCCCGGCGAGCTCGCGTGCGCAGGCCAGGCCGATGCCGCTGGCGCCTCCGGTGACGACGGCCCGCTTGCCGTCGAGGTCTCGTTCGGTCATGACTCGTCGCCTTCCTTCGTGGTGCGTGCGTTCGTGCGCGATGAGAGCGCGTTGTCGATGAAGTGCATGAGGGCGTCGAAGGCCTCATCGGGCAGCGCCGCGGGCGCGGAGCCGTCTGCTGTGCGATCCCACAGCAGGTAGCGCATCCCGATCAGCTCCCCCATGCCCATCAGCGCCCAGGCTGCGACCTCAGGGTCGAGCGCCTCGTCGATCTCGCCCTCCTGCTGGGCCAGGCGCAGGCCCGCCTCATATCCCTCGACGATGCGCGTGTAATGCAGCTTGAGCATGTCGGGTGAGACGAACTCGGCCTCACGGACGACCCGATAGAGGGCGGGATGCTGCGCGGTGAAGCGGAAGAAGCCGGCGAAGCCCGCGCGCTCGGCCTCGAGCCTCGAGCTCGCCCCCGCCATGGCCTCGGCCATGGAGTGCCGCACCCGCTGGTTCAGGTCGACGACGAGCGACTCGAAGATCGTCTGCTTGCTGTCGAAGTAGAGGTAGAACGTGCCGAGGCCGATGCCCGCACGCTCGGTGATCTTCACGATCGAGGCCTCGTGATAGCCCTGGTCGGCGAACACGTGCTCGGCCGCCTCCAGCAGCCGCCGCCGCGTCGCCTCGCCGCGCTTGGTGAGCGGCCGGCCGGTCACCGACGACACGTTCAGCACGGCCTGTTCATCCTGCAGACTCATGGGCCCCCTCTTCCCAGGTCGCCCGCGCACGCTCTTTCAGACGTGATCGGGCGAACTTGTCTATCGCCGAGCGCGGCAGCTCGTCCACCGCGATGATGCGCACCGGCACCTTGAACGATGCGAGCCTTTCACGGGCGTGGGTGAGCAGCTCGTCCTGCGTGCACGATGCGCCGGGGGCGAGCTCCACGAAGGCCACGCCGCGCTCGCCCCAGACCCGGTCGGGAACGCCGACCACCACCGCGGCACGCACGGCCGGATGCGCGCCCAGGGCGCGTTCGACCTCGGCGGGGGCGACGTTCTCCCCGCCGGAGATGTAGATGTCCTTGATGCGATCCACGATCCGATACCGGCCGTCGCCGCCGCGGCGGGCCAGATCGCCGGTGCGCAGCCACTCCCCCGCGAACGCACGGCTCGTCGTCTCCGGGTCGCCGAGGTAGCCCGCGAAGACGCTCGGTCCGCGCACCCACAGCTCGCCGACGGCGCCGTCGCCCATCGGCAGGCCGGTGTCGGGATCGGCGATGCACACATCGACGTGCGGGTAGGGCACGCCCACCGTCCCCCGCGCGTGCTCGGCGTCGCCCGGGGCGACGGAGAGGACGTTCGGGGCGGCCTCGGTGAGCCCGTAGCCGGCGAGCAGCTCGACGCCGCGTTCGCGCCAGACGGCCTGCAGCGCGTCGTCCGCCGGTGCGCCGCCGACCTGGGCGACACGCAGCGACGACAGGTCGGCGGTGGCGAATCCCGGGTCGTCGGCGAGCAGCCGATACTGGGTGGGCACACCCATGAGCACGCTCACCCGCCGCTCGGAGATCAGCTGCAGCACCCGATCGGGCTGGAACGAGCGCTCCAGCACGACGGTGGCGCCGGTCCACCACGCCAGCAGGGGCTGCACGTTCCATGCCGCCACGTGGAACTGCGGCAGCGCCGACAACACCACGTCGTCGGCACGCAGGCCGATCGTGCCGGTCAGGGCGAGGTTGTTCCAGAAGCAGTTCACGTGGCTGAGCATCACGCCCTTGGGTGTGCCCTCGCTGCCCGAGGTGAAGATCACGAGCGCGATGTCGTCGTCGCGCACCTCGGCGCGCTCCGGCCGCGGGCCGAACCGCGCGGCGCGGTCGGGCGTGTGCGTCTCGACACCGACGACTCCGAGCGACGCCTGCGGGACCGGCACGGGCAGATGACGCTGCGCATCGGCGGCGGGCCCGGCGTACTCCTCCTCGACGAGGAGCAGCTGCGGCTCGGCGCGGGCGATCACCTCGGCGAGCTCGGTGGCCACCAGGCGCCAGGAGAGCGGGATGAACGCGATGCCCGCCTTCGCGCACGCGAAGAAGGCGACGACCTGGTCGATCGTGTTACCCGACACGGTGGCGATCCGGTCGCCCGGTCCGTAGCCGGCGCTCCGCAGCCGCTCGGCGAGGTCCCGCGCACGCTCCGCGAGCCGCGCATAGTCGATCGTCACGCCCCGATCGTCGATCGCGGTCTTCGCCGGCGAGGTCACGGCCCGGTCATCGAGCCACCGGCCCAGTGTGTGGGCGCCATCGGTGCCCACCGGCATCCCGTCGTCGTCCCTCATACCCGCACGTCCTGCTCGGTCACGTCGTCGGCGCGATCCGCCTCGACGAAGGCCGCGGGCGCGCGGCGGGCACGACGCCGGCGCACGAGCGCATCCGCGGTGCCCGCGATGCCGCCGGGCAGGAACATCACCACGATGATGAAGAGTACGCCCAACAGGAACAGCGGTTCTGAGAGCGGAATGCGCAGCACATCGGGGAGCCCCGCGATGGCATCGGAGCGCGCCAGCACGGTGAGCCGCTGATCGAGCAGCGTGTAGACCACGCCGCCGACGACGGCGCCCCAGCGGAAGCCGACGCCGCCGAGCACCACCATCACCAGGATCGTGATCGTGAGGTCCGCCGACACGGCATGCGGCTGCGTGCCGCTCTGCAGCAGCAGGTAGGCGATGCCGGCGAGGGATGCCGCGACCGCCGCCGCCACGAACACCACGAGCTTCGCCCGATACGGGCTCAGCCCGAGCACGCGGACGCGCAGCTCGTTCTCGCGCGCGGCGCCGGCCACATGCCCGAGGCGCGACCGGTCGATCCACAGCGCGATGAGATAGGCGATGACCACGACGACAAGTGCGAACCAGTACAGGTTGCGGGTGTTCACGACACCGACGAGCCATTCGGGCACGTGCGCCGTCGGCAGGCTCAGGCCTTCCTCTCCCCCGGTGATCTGCGCATTCCGCCGCACCAGGACGGAGGCGGCCTGCGCGAACGCGAGGGTGACCATCGCGAACGGGATGCCGTTCACGCGCAGGCTGATCGCCCCGGTGACCACGGCGATCACGAGTCCGCCGAGCACCGCGATGAGCACCGACGGCCAGAGCGGCATCTGCAGCGACTGCAGCACGATGCCCAGCCCGTAGGCCCCGGCGCCGAACGACAGCGCGTGCCCGAACGAGAGCAGCCCCGCGGTGCCCAAGAGCATGTTGTAGGAGAGCGCGAGCGCGGCGTACACCATGCACAAGGACAGGAGCGCCAGCGTGCCGGGCGTGTAGGTGGGTCCGGGCAGTACGCCGGGGATGCTGATGTTCAGCAGCGGCAGGACCGCCAGCACGACCACCACGGCGACGCCGACAACCACCGGCACGAGTGAGGTACGGGTTGCGCGGGTCATACGGCTGCCCTCCCCAGGAGGCCGGACGGACGGACGAGGAGCACGACCGCGAGCAGCACCACCACGATGAAGTCGCCGGTGCCGGCGAGGAAGAAGTTCGCGAACTGCTGCAGCACGGCCACCAGTACCGAGGCGATCGCCGCCCCGGGCAGCGAGCCGAGCCCGCCGATGATCGTCACGATGAACGCGAAGATCAGCAGCGTCTGCCCGAGCCCGCTGGACACGTACCCCGCCCATTGCGCGGCGAGGACCCCGCCGATGCCGGCGGCGGCTCCCCCGATCGCGAAGACGAGCGTGAACGAGCGGCGCACGTCGATGCCCAGCGCCGTGACCATCGACCGGTTCTCGACACCGGCACGGATGATGATGCCGTAGCGGGTGCGTCGCAGGAACAGCACCATGAGCCCCAGGACAAGCGCCGCGACGACGATGAGCAGCCAGTAGACGTTCGGCACCTTCGCGCCGAGCACCGACGTCGTGGCATCGAGCCACGCCGGGCCGGAGATGTAGACCGGGTCGGTGCCCCAGATGCCGTTGAACAGGGCGATGGCGGCGAACGAGAGGCCCACCGTGACGAGCACCTGCTCGATGTGCCGCTCGTACAGCGGACGGATGAGCGCCAGCTCGGTGAGCGCGGCGAACAGCGCGCCCACGACGGCCCCCACGAGGATCGAGAGGACGAAGCCGCCCCAGTTCGCGGCATCCAGCCTTCTCGCCACCTCCCATCCGATGAACGCGCTCAGTGACAGGAACGCCCCGTGCGCGAAGTTGAGCACGTGCATGAGCCCGTAGATGAGGCTCAGGCCCGAGGAGACGAGGAAGTACAGGGCGCCGAGTCCGACGCCGGTGAGCAGTGCGAGGACGACGGTGCTCATGCTCCGGCCCCCTGCCCTGCGTGCACGCCGAGCAGTCGGCGGGTGAGGTCGGCGTCGTCGAGGATGTCGGCGGTCGCGCCGGTGTGGACGACCCGCCCGGCCGCGATCACCACGGCGTTCTCGGCGAGCCGGCGCACGACCTGCAGGTTCTGCTCGACGAGCACGATCGGCACGGTCTGCGCGGCGCGTTCGAGGGCGGCGGCCACGTCGTCGACGACCTTCGGCGCCAGGCCCTTGGTGGGCTCGTCGACGAGCAGCACACGGTTCTCGTTCAGCAGCGCGCGGGCGAGCGACACCATCTGCTGCTGACCGCCGGAGAGCGTGCCGGCGCGCTGGGCCATCCGGCCCGTCAGATCGGGGAACAGCTCGGCGACCAGCTCTCGCCGCGGGGAACGGTCGCGCTCGGCGAGGGCGAGGTTCTCGGCGACGGTGAGCCCGGCGAACACCTCGCGGTCTTCGGGCACATAGCCGACACCGCGTCGGGCGATGCGGTGAGTGAGCAGGCCGTCGATCCGCTCGCCGCCCAGGCGGACCTCGCCGCGCCGCGAGATCAGCCCCATGATCGCCCGGAGCGTCGACGTCTTTCCGACGCCGTTGCGGCCGAGGATCGCCGTGACGCCCCGCTCGGGCACGTCGAAGCTCACGTCCTCCACGACCTGCTGCCCGGAGATCCAGGCGCGCAGCCCGCGCACCCGCAGGATGTCGGTCATGCCGCGCTCCCCAGGTACGCGCTCTGCACGAGCGGGTCGGACATGATGGTCTGCGGTGCGTCGAAGGCGATGATCTGCCCCGCGTACATGACCGCGACCTTCTCGACGAGTCCCATCAGCACGTCGATGTGGTGTTCGACCATGAGCACGGTGCACCCGGTTGCGCGGTGCAGATCGCGGATGCTGTCGACCAGGCCCGCGACATCGCCCGAGGCGACCCCGGCCATGGGCTCGTCGAGCAGGATCACCCGCGCACGCATGGCCAACAGCACGGCGATCTCGAGCTTGCGCTTGTCGCCGTGCGAGATGTCGCCCGCACGGGCATCGGCGCGATGCGACAGTCCGACGGTCTCGAGCATCTCGTCGGCCACACCGGTGGCCTCGTCGCCACGGTGCGGGAATCGCACCAGCGAGTAGCTGCCGCCCAGCCGCGCCTGCGCGGCGAGCCGCACGTTCTCGCGCACGGTCAGCTGCGGAAACAGGCTCGAGGTCTGGAAGGTGCGTCCCAGCCCCACCCGCGCACGTCGCGCGATCGAGAGCCGCGTGACGTCGTCACCGTGCATCTCGATGCTGCCCTCGGTCGGACGCACCACACCCGAGATCGCGTTGAACAGCGTGGTCTTGCCGGCCCCGTTCGGGCCGATCACGCCGACAAGAGCGCCGGGCGGCACATCGAGGGTGACGTCGTCGAGGATGCCGATGCCGCCGATCTGCAGGCCGAGGCCGCGGATACGGAGTGCGGGCGGGAGCGGGGGCGTCATCTCACTTGCCTGCTTCCGCCGGCGCGACCTCGTCGGCGGGCACGGCACCGATGAGCTCGGGCACGTACGAGCCGTCCTTCTTCACGAGCTTGGCCTGGTACATCTCCTGGATGAGCGCGTGGTCGGAGGCCCGGACGGTCGTCTTGCCCTTCGGTCCGTCGAAGCTGAAGCCCTCCAGCGCCTTCACCATCGCATCTCCATCGCCCTTGCCCTCCTTGACCGCATGCACGAGCATGATCGCCGCGTTGAAGCCGTCGGGGCTGAACAGGTCGGGCGTTCCGCCGGCCTTCTCGATGAGCTCGATCATCTTCTCGTTCACCGGGTCGGTGTTCGCGCCTGGGAAGTAGTGGCTGAGGAAGTTGATCTTCTCGCTCGCCTCGCCGTAGGCGTCGAACGTCGGCGAGTCGCCGAGCCCGGTCACCACCGGGATGCTGTCGAGCACACCCTGCTGCGAGAGCGCCTGCCACATCGCACCACTGGTCGCGCCGGCCCACGCGACGAACACCAGGTCGGGCTTCGACGAGAGGATCTGCTGCGCGAAGGGCGTGAACTCGGTCGCGTCCTCCGGGACCAGCACGCTGTCGACGGTGGCGCCCTTCGCACCCAGAATCGCCGTCACGGCGGCCTCGTTGCCCTGTCCGAACGCCGTGTTCTGCGCGAAGACCGTGATCTTCTTGCCCTGGATGTCGTCGAGGAACGTGCCGGCGGTGGCGACGTCCTGCGCACTCTGCCGTCCCGAGCGGAAGGTGTACTCGTTCAGGCCGGTGAGCGTGTCGACGGCGGCCGGACCCGAGATGAACAGCACCTTGTTCTGCGCCGCCTGCTCTGCCACAGCCAGCGCCACGCCCGACGAGGCGCTGCCCATGAGGATCTTCGTGCCCTTGCCGATGAGGTCTTTCGCCGCCGTCACCGCGGTGTCGGGATCACCGGCGTCGTCGCGATAGTCGATCTTCAGCGTGGTGCCGTCGACCGCACCGGTGCCGTCGGTCGCGTAATCGAGGCCGGCCTTGAACGCATCGAGGTACTGCTTGCCGTACCCGGCCAGCGCGCCGGTCTCGCTGGTGATGACGCCGACGCTGACCTCGCCGCCCGCGGCGGACGGATCCGTCTCGCCGGAGGCCGTCGGGGCGCATGCTGCGAGGGCGACGGCTGCTGACGCCGTCAGTGCTGCGAGGAGCACGAGTTTCTTGGTGGCCCGCATGGGAGTGCCTTTCGCCGTTGGAAGGATTATGAAACCCGATTCAGGTACTGGGAATGCTACGGACCGCGGCATCCATCTGTCAACATGACGTCGATGGATTCGTCGGTTATATAACTGCGGTATATACTTTTGGAATGCCGCCGCGCTCACAGGACATCGCCGAGATCGTGACCGCCGCGCACACCCTCACACGGCTCGCCGCCCTCGAGACCAAGAACAGCGCGCCCGCCACGCAGTGGCGCGCACTCAGCGTCCTGGACTCGAACGGCCCGATGCGTCTCGGCGAGCTCGCCCGCCAGAGCCGCGCGACCCAGCCGGGCATGACCCGCCTCGTCGGCCAACTCGCCGATGCCGGGCTCGTCAGCCGCGAACATGACCCCTCAGACTCCCGTGCGACCGTGATCGGCATCACCGATGGCGGTCGCGAGAGCCTCGCCGCGTGGCGGATCGAACTGCGTGACGCCCTCGCGCCGCTGTTCGCCGACCTCAGCGACGAGGAATGGGCGGTGCTCTCCCGCGCCGCCGGCATCCTCAAATCACACATCACCCCTACAGGAGCCGCTCGATGACATCCGCTTCATCAACAGGATCGATCTGGCGCCAGCCGCCACAGGTCTGGGCCGTCGCGTTCGCGTGCGTGGTCGCCTTCATGGGAATCGGCCTCGTCGACCCGATCCTCCCCGCCATCGCCGAGTCCCTGAAGGCCGACGCCGTGCAGACCGAGCTGCTGTTCACGAGCTACCTGCTCGTGACCGGTGCCGCCATGCTCATCACGAGCTGGGTGTCGAGCCGCATCGGCGCCAAGGCCACCCTGTTGACAGGGCTCGCACTCATCGTCGTCTTCGCGCTGCTGTGCGCGCTCAGCGGCAGCGTCGATGCGATCATCGGCTTCCGCGCCGGCTGGGGGCTGGGCAATGCCCTGTTCATCTCCACCGCCCTCGCGACGATCGTCGGTGCCGCCTCGGGCGGCAGCGAGGCCGCGATCATCCTCTACGAGGCCGCACTGGGCGTCGGCATCGCGATCGGCCCGCTCCTGGGTGGCCTGCTCGGCGAGATCGCCTGGCAGGGACCGTTCTTCGGCGTCGTCGTGCTCATGGCCATCGCCTTCATCGCCGTGCTCGTGCTGCTGCGCACCAAGGGCGAGAAGCGCGACCCGATGCCGCTCTCGGCACCCTTCCGCGCGCTGCGCATCCCGGCGCTGGCGATCCTCGCGGTGGCGGCCCTGTTCTACAACATCGGCTTCTTCGTGCTGCTGGCGTTCTCGCCGTTCGTGCTCGGGTTCTCTGCCATGGGCATCGGCTTCACGTTCTTCGGCTGGGGTGTCGCCCTCGCCATCACGAGCGTCTGGATCGCGCCGATCCTGCTGCACCGGATGTCGCGCACCACCGTCATGTTCATCGTGCTGCCCTTGCTGGCGATCGACCTGATCGTCGCGGGCATCCTCGTCTCGTCGATCGTCGCCCTGGTCATCTGCATCATCGTCGGCGGCCTGCTGCTGGGCATCATGAACACCGTGCTCACCGAGGCGGTCATGGAGGCGACCGATCTCCCCCGCGCCGTCGCCTCGTCGGCGTACTCGGCCGTCCGCTTCATCGGCGGCGCCATCGCGCCGCCGATCGCCGCGGGCCTCTGGCACGCGTTCAACGCGTCGGTCCCGTACTTCTTCGCGGGCGCCTCGGTGCTGATCGCGACCCTCGCGATCGCGCTGGGGCGCAAGGTGCTGGCACGCATCGACATCCATGAAGCGGATGCCGCGGAAGAAGGCGCCGCCGTCCTCATCGGCGACGCGGCCTGAGCGAGCGATCCGCGCAGACAACGGCGTCTGCGCGGGCGCTCTTCCCCTCCCCCTGAATCTCGCGGTCATTACTCACGGTCGCGGCCGGAGCCGCGGCATCCCGCTTCGGACTAGCGTGTCTGCCCAGACGGGGTGAGCGGAGCAGATCGTGCAGGTGCCGGTGTATTTCTCCTCGAGCGGGTCGGGGATGGTCAAGCAGTTCGCGACGCGGCTGGGGCGCCCCGTGTTCGATCTCAGCGACCGCGACGTGCGCCGATCGGTGCCGGATGGGCCGTGGGTGCTGCTCACGCCGTCATACAAGACCGGCAACCCCGACAACGACACCCTGCCCGAGCCGGTGCGCAGGTTTCTGCGCAATCCGCTGACGCGCCGCCGTCTGGTGGGCATCATGGGCTCGGGCAACCGCAACTTCGGCGCGCACTACCAGGCGGCGGCGCACCACGTCGCGCGCGCGTCGGGCCGGCCGATCCTCTTCGAGTTCGAGCTGCAGGGCACGCCGTGGGATCTCGAACGCGCGCGGGAGATCCTCGCCGAGCTGGACGTGCGATTCGCCGAGGCCGACGACTGACCACCCCGAAACGGCGCAACACTACACCTGCGGCACCCTTGAGCGCGAGGCCGACGGTCCGATACCTGGCGACGGCCGACAGCTCGTGACGGGCCGCCACGGCCGCTCCTACTCTGTCGACGTCCACGCCACCGCGGCGAGGGCGGAATCGTCAAAGGAGATGATCATGCCGGAACTCACTCGTCGCACCATGCTCACAGGAGGCCTCTCAAGCGGTGCCCTCGCCGTCGGTGCGCTGCTCGTGGGCAGCGACCCCGCACTCGCTGCCATCGGATCATCCGCCGGCCGCAAGTCCGGTCCGCACACGACGACGGCCATGGTGTACCTGCTGCGCCACGGAGAGACCTGGCTGAACGTCGTGGGTGCGGCGCAGGGCTGGAGCGATGCACCGCTGACGAAGACCTGGGCGCCGACGGCGAACCTCATCGGCAAGAACCTCGCCCAGAGCGAGGGGCGGTTCACGGCCGCGTTCAGCGGCGACATGGGCCGGCACTACGAGACCGCGACGCGGGTGCTCGCCGGGGCCCGGTCGTCGTTGCGCGTGACCCGCGACGAGCGCCTCCGGGAGGTCGCGTTCGGCGGATTCGACGGAGGCGACGGCGCCGTGATGTGGACGGCGGCGGCCAACAAGCTCGGCTACGCCAGTCAGAGCGCGGCGCTGAAGGCGGGCGCGACGATCCTCGATCTCGTGGATGCCGCTGCCGCTCTGAATCCGGATCCCGAAGAGACCGTCGCCGAGACATCGGCGGAGGTGGCCGATCGCATGGAAGAGGGGCTGAACGACATCGTGCAGAAGTCCGCGCGCAGCGCGAACGCGAAGATCCTCGTCGTCTCCAGCGGCCTGTCGATCGCGGCGCTGTTCACCAAGTGGGGCATCGACGACCAGATCCCCGCGGGCGGCCTGAAGAACGGATCGGTGAGCAAGCTCCAGTGGGATCGCGGCAGCTGGTCCGCGTTGAGTGTCGGCGACGTCAGCTTTCAGAGCTGACGTCGCGCGGGCTGGCCGTGTAACCTCGCCCGCATGGGCACCGACCTCGCCGAGGACCTGGCCGCGCTGCTGTACCGCGTCGACCCTCTCGGGCTCGTGCCGATCGGCGTGCCGGCCGACGAGTATCGAGCCGAGGCCGAGGCGATTACGCGGCGCCTCGGCGAGGTGCGCACCGTCGAAGACCTCGAGCGCATCGCCCACGAGGAGTTCGTGGCGTGGTTCTCGCCTGAGCTCGCCGGTGCGCGCGACCGCTACACCGCCCTCGCCCACGAGGCCTGGACGCTGATCTGAGCCGAAGACATGCGGGCGCGACGCCCGCTGTCGCCTCGCCCCCCGTGCAGCGCCTGTAACGTCAAGACATGCCCCACCGCAGCGTAAAGCTGACAGCACTGCTCGCGGCCGTCTCGCTCGCCGCCGCGGCGCTCGCCGGATGCACCGCCACGCCACAGCCCGCGGCCGGGCAGACCGAGACCGAGGCCGCGCAGACCGCGCAGGCGGCGGACACCGGCCACGACGCCGCCGTGCCAACGCCGTCACCGACGCCTGAGACGCCGTGCGAGGCCGCAGCGAATGCTTCAGGGATCGCCGACACCGGGCCGCGTGCACACGCGAGCGGGGAGGTCACGCTCGACTCGAACGGCTATCCCGTCACGTACACGGTCGCGCCCAACGATGCCGCGGGCGCTGTCGTCGAGCGGCTGTGCATCAACCTGACGATCCTGGCCAGCCTGAACCAGGGACTGTGTCCGTGGGTCACCAGCAACCCGCAGCCCGGCGATGTGTGGAACCTCGATTCGCTCGACCCGGTCGCACTCCACGAGTTCGACGAGAAGGATTGCTGAGCCGCACGGCACGTTGCGCGCCCCTTGCACGGCGGGCCGGTCCGTGCAACGAAAAACCTCGGTAACCAGTGCTGATCTTCAGCCCGTTACCGAGGTTTCTCCCTGCTGTGCGCCCCCTGGGATTCGAACCCAGAACCCATTGATTATGAGGCTGAGCTCGCGTTCTGGACGCTCGTCGAGCCGGTCGAGGCGGTGCAGCTGTGAGCGCGCGGCGGTTCATCGTGAAGGGTCGCGACGTGCGCGACCGCGAGACGGGCGGGGCGCTGCTGTGCCCGGATCGGGCGACCGCGAGCGCGACGGCGCAGCTGCTCAACGCCGGCGCGCGGCCCGATCAGTGGCAGTGGTTCACTCCCGTCGAGCCGAGCGCATCGTAGCGCAACGACCCGAACATTAGATCGGTCTAATCTGGGGGCGCAATGAAGACCGAGATACCGGTGCCGCCATCGTGGGCGGAACCGCTGTCCGACTATCTGTCGTGGCTGCGTTCCGCCCGCCGCTCGGCCGGCACGATCAAACAGCACAGTTACCACCTGCGCCGGTTCGCGGCATCCACCGGCCTCGACCCCCTGGCGATCACCCTCGACGACCTCACCGGCTACCTCGGCGCGCGGGCGCACCTCGGGGCGTCGTCGCTGCGCGGCATCCGCCAGGTGCTGCGCGGCTTCTGCCGATGGGCGCGCCTGACCGGACGCCGGCCCGACGATCCCTCGGCCGCGCTGCTGCCGATCAGAGCGCCGGCGGGCGTGCCGCGGCCGGCGCCCGAGCACGCCGTGCGCGTGGGCCGGCGCAACGCCGACGAGCGGGGCCGGCTGATGCTCGAGCTCGCAGTCAACGTCGGCATGCGCTGCTGCGAGATATGCCGTGTGCACACTCGCGACCTTGAGCCGGACCTGATGGGCTGGTCGCTGATCGTCTACGGCAAGGGCGGCAAGCAGCGCAGGATGCCGCTCGATGACGCCCTGGCTGCCCGTCTGCGGGCCGTGGATGCCGGGTGGGTGTTCCCGGGCAGGATCGACGGTCATCTGTCGGCAGCGCGCGTGTCAGAGCTGATCTCGGGCATCCTGCCGCCCGGGGTGACGGCGCACATGCTGCGGCACCGGTACGGGACACGCGCGTACCGCGAGGGCGGCCGCGACATCCGCGTCGTGCAGGAACTGCTCGGGCACGCGTACGTGACCACCACGCAGGTCTACACGGCCGTCAGCGACGACTCACTGCGACGGGCGGCGCTCGCGGCCGCGTCGTGAGTGCCAGACTGTGGCTATGGGAGACGGACCTGACCTGATGTCGTTCATCGTGCTGTGGGTGCTGGGCGCGGCCGCGGGCCTCGGCCTGCTGTACCTGGTGATCCGCGGGGCGGTGATCTCCGGGCTCAAGCGCGTGCTGATCTGGCGAGGCGTCGGCGAGCTCGACCGTGAGATCGAGACACGCCGACGCCTCGACGGCCGCTACTCAGCGTCCCCCGACGAGTCGTAGCTGGGCGCGCGGGCGGTGCCGAGCAGCACGCCGAGCTTTGGCCACCGGTGCTCCAGCGTCTTGACGAGCAGGTAGTAGAGCGCCTGCAGCGCGCCGGTGAGCAGCACGACTGCGCCGGCCTGCAGCTCGTCGCTGACGGGCAGCCCGAGCGTGACGAGCCACGCGACAGCAGCGCCGACGATGATCGGCACGTAGGTGCGGATGATCGCGTACACAAAATCGGTCACGGTGTGTCCTTTCAGAGGTTCATGGCGAGGGTGACGATGAGTGCGCCGACCGCGGCCGCGGCGGCGAGCACGGCCGGCCATTGCGGCTTGTTCGTGTTCTGCGCGTCGAGCGCGCGGCGCATGTAGCCGACGTCGCGCTCGACCGCGCCGAGACGCGCGCGCACGTCCGCGACGATGACGCGGACGGATTCTTCCTCTTCGTTCATGCGAGGCCGGCAGCCTTCCAGGTCTTGGGGCCGGGGATGCCGTCCGTGGTGAGCTTGTGGGCCTTCTGCCACTGCTTGGTGTAGCGCTCGGCGACCGGTCCGAAGATCCCGTCCATGTGCAGCACGGATGCCGACAGGTGAAGGTCGTAGCGGAGCACGCACTGCCAGGCGGTGACGGCGTCGCCCTCCGCACCGCGGCGGAGGATCGGGCGGGCGGGGAAGCCTTTGAACGTCCAGTGCCACGTCTCGATGGGGTGGAACGCTTTGCCCTCCCAGTACCAGCCGTAGAACGCTGCGCGGGCTTCGAGCCAGGAGTGCTTGGGGCCGGTGGTCGCGTACGGTTCGAGCAGGTCGCCGGAGATCCCGAGCCCATGGTTGCTGGTGCCGGGCCAGGCGGCGAGGTTGCCGGTGCCGGCCTTGTACGCGGCCCACGCGCGATCCTGGCCGGCGATGTCACGGTAGCCGTCTGCGAGGCCGATGTGCCCGTAGCCCTTCGCGTGGGACCGGTCAGACATGCGTTTGAAGCTGTTCGCCGGGGCTCCCTTGCGGAGTTTCTTGCCGTTGGCGACGACGACGAGCTGAGAGGCAGGGATACGTCCGTTCTTGATGGTCATGCTATTCCTCGGGTGTTCCGATTTGGGTGGTCACGGTCATTTCGTCGGCGCCGGCTTCGAAGTCGAGCCGCCAGGACACTGACCGGATCATGCCCAGGTCGGTGCCGTCGAGAGTCATGGTCCGGCCCGGGCGGGCGTTGAAGTTGCATCGGCCCTTCACGTCGTACCCGGTGCCGCGGTGCTTCGTGCGGGCGACGATCTTCTCCGCGATATTCCCGGTCGGCGGTGCGGTCTGGAACTCGATCACCCGGCCCCGTGACTGCACGGAAGCACTCGACGCCTGATACCCGGTCGTCTGCACACCGGTCGCGTTCAGGTACGTGAACCGGGCGAGAATCCCGTCAGCGTAATCCCCGGTGCGGTCCACATGCCGGATCACCCCGGTCACCGCCACCGCGGCGTCAGGGTCCGTGGTCGACGCGGTGATATCCGTCAGGTCCGCGTCCACCGGTGCTTGCTCCCGGATCGTGATCATCACCGGGCCGGGCAGGTCCACGAATACCCGCGCGGGCACGTCCGTGACCGCGGGCGTGATGAAGTCCCAGTACGACTGGCCCGGCTGGATCGACCGCCGCTCGACAATACTGACCGGCGCGGATCCCGCCGAGGCGAGGTCGTACACCACCCGGTCGGGGCCGAACGTCTGGTGCACCGCGTACTTGACCATCTCGAGCACGGTCGTCGCGTGCGTGTCGAGCGTGGTCCCGGCCAACCGGATCTGATCCATCAACACGATCTCGCCCGTACACGCAACGACCGTGGTCACCCCGGTCAACTCGTCATGGTCATACGACTGCACCATCAGCACGGCCGGGGACGACAACGCGGTCGCGTATATCGACGACCCCGGATACATGCTCACCAGCGAGCCGGTGGCCGCGTCGACCTGGGTCACATGCAACTGGATCATGTTCCCGGTGGTATTCAGGCGCGGGTCGAACCGTTCCACATCCCTCGACGTCAACCCGGCCAGGGTGATAGTCACCGTTCCCCACGGGGTCTTGTCCATATCCAGGGCGGGCTCGACGCCGGTCACATGAGCGGACAAGTCGTCACCGAACATGTTCACCAACGACACCTGATACGACACTGCGGCGGTCACGCTGACACCTCCGTCCACGGCACAGTGAGCTGCCACCGTCGCTTACCCGACGCGGTCACCAAGGCGACCTGATCCGTGTCACCGACCGTGACCTGACCGCCCGGTGTCACACAGAACCGCATAACACCCATTTCCGGGTACGCGGCCGGCGGGTCGAACGACCACACCGGCACGGCCGCGAACCGGTCCGCCGCCGCTGCCGCGGCCGCGGGCGTGTCGAACAATGCGATGAACTGCCCCTGCCTCGGGGACGGCGGGAACCATGTCAACGCCGTCTGTGACGGGTCACCCAGCAGCGGGTGCAGCACCGTGCGGGACTGCCGGGCCGCCCGCCACGGCACAGACACCAACACCGGCTCGATCGTGTCCGCCGCCGTCGCGGCCAGCATCACCGACTCCGACGCGTTCGCATCACCCGACCACTCGAAATCAGCGGCCGGGGTGTCCGGGGTGTCACCATCGAAGAACAGGCCGGGGGACAACGCTGCCGCCTTCTCCACCACCAGCCCCGTCACATCAACCCACGCAGCAGAACCAGCGGAAGGCCAATACCGTACGGTCACGCGCATCGTCACGGCACCCGCCGGCGCGACCGCGTTTTCGATCACCTGCCGAGACCACACGGAAGCCTGTGACGTGAACTCCAGAATGTTGGCTGAGATGTAGGCGCCTGATGAATCCGCCCATTGTGTCTGGAACTTGCAGTTCTGATCTTTTGCAGCGGACCGCGTCCACACCGCAGCCGAGTACGTTTCCCCCGCGACCACATCAACCGAATAGCGGAGATCAATGTAATCGCCCGGCACCGAAAACACGTTCAAAGTCCCACGGAACGCGCGGGCGAGCTCCGGCACATCCGGAATGCTCGCGGCGTAGGTGTACGTTGTGACAACCCCGCTGCCATTCGTCGACGCGCTGTAACCAGTAGCCGTTGCGACCTTCGGATTCTTCACCAGATTCCGGGTCACCACCCGCGTGAACGGGCGACCATTAAACGTGCTCACTCGATCACCTTCACAAACCTGTCACGCGAATAAACCCGAACCGGCAGGCTAATCCCCTGCTGCAAACGACGAATCGTGTTATCCAAAGACGACGTATCCGTATGCACCTTCGCGACGATTTTGCGGCCGTTGATCTGGTCGATCTTGTCGTCAACGTCGCCTTTGAACTTCGACACGTCCGACGATGCTTTGCCGGTGTGCGCGTCGATGTACACGTCGCCGTCGGGCAGGTGCACGATCTTGTTGCCGAGCTTGTCGACCTCGACGCCGACGTCTTTCGCGCGGCCGACCTCGGCGAGTAGCTGGTCGCTGATCGCGTCAGCTGCGCCCTTCGCCTTCGTCTTGTTCTCGTCGTTGATGTCGCCGTATTGCTTCCACCGGTCGTTGATCTTGTGGAGCGTGTCGGCTTCCTGCTGCATCTTCGACTGCTGCGGCCCCATGCCCTTTGTGCGCACCGGGCCGAGCTCGTCGAGCTTGTCGCGCTGCTCTCCGTACAGGCTGTTCGACACGGCCAGCACGTCGTTGAGTGACTTCTGGTCGCCGGCCGCGGCACGCAGTACAACGTTCGTATCCAGCCCGAGGGTTTTCGCGTCGGACTGGATCTGCTTCCACTGCTCGGCGTTGTCCTTGTCGAACATGATCGCGTTCATCTGTCCGATGATCGTGGCCTGGTCGATGTAGTCTCGGCCGCCCTCGACTGCGGTCTGCCACGCCTCGGAGAAGTAGTCCTTGAGCTTCTGGACTCGCTCGTTTTCCTTCTGTATCTCGGCGGTGATGAGGCCGAGTCCGGCAGCGCCGGCGGCGAGGGCTGCGGCGCCGGCGATGCCGGCGGGGCCGGTGCCTGCGATCGTCGCGGCGAGACCGCCGAGGGTGTCCTGTCCGACCTGGCCGAGGTCGCCGATGTTGTCGCGCAGGGACGAGACGGCCTGGCCGACGTTCTGGCCGAGCTCGGATGCGACCTCGCTGCCGGCCTCGCCGAGCTTCCCGAACCCGCTCTTGCCCTTGGTGCCGACGTCGTCGACGTCCTTCGATGTGTCGCGTGCGGCCCGTGCGAGGTCGCGGAAGCTGCGTTCGGCTTTCTCGCCGTCCTGGTCGATGTTGCGGGCGGTGTTGTCGCTGGCGCGGGAGGTGTCCTTCAGCGACCGTTCGAGGTCTTCGAGCGCGTCGTCGCCGTCGCGGGCGACGTCGTCGAGGCTGTCGGCGACCTTGTCGAGGCTGCCCTCGACGTCTTTCGTGCCGCGCAGGAACGCGGCGACGTTGGCCAGGAAGTCGATCTTGATCGGCATCAGCTCACCACTTCCACTCCTGGTACTTTCTTCAGCTCGTCGACGATGGTTCCGACCCACAGGGCCACGATCTGCCGGCCGGTGTGGGATGCCGCGTCGAACGCGATACGACCGTGCTTCTGCCGTGCGGGGAACTGCCGGTTGATGGTCATCGTGCGGGTGTAGGGCTTGCCGCGGCGGGAGCGCTGCGTGACCTCGACCTCGCGTTCGTTGGCGCCGAACTCGACGTGGGTCCACTGGGTGTCGGGGATCAGCCCGCCGCGCAGGGGCCGGCGGCTGGTCGCGGCCATGAGCCGCACTTGCCGGGCGGTGACGGCCACGCGGGCGCCGGCGACGATGACACGTTGTGCCATCCGGTCGCCGGCGTTGAAGCTGAGGGCCTCGATCCAGATCGGCTTCAGCTTCCCGCGGGCGGTCTTGTTGATGTCGTTGCGCACCGTCCGCTCGACGCTCTTCATCGCGAGCAGCGCGGCCTGCAGCTCCCGGTGGTCTTGAACGTCGAGCATCAGGGGCCGCCTACGCGCCGGTGTACGGGGTGGCCTCGGTGCACGGCAGTGTGACCTGCACCTCGGGGACGCCGCCGGCACGGTCGGTCTTCAGCGGCGGGCGGAGCGTGGTGATCTCGACCTGCACGGCGAAGGTGCCGTCGTAGTGCGGGTACCAGACGAACGTCATCTTCGTGCCCGGGTCGGCGTCGAACAGCACACGCCACAGGGAATCTTCGTTCTCGGTGTCCATCGCCATGGTGAGCTGGATCGACGGTTCACCGGGCACGATGTCGGCGATCGTGTTGTCGTCGCCGCCCTTCCACGAGCTCGTGGACGTGTTGTCGTTGTACTCGATCGCGGAGGTGTGCCCCTGGTACTCGTCGGTGTTGTTGAGCAGCTTCCAGCGCTTGGTGACGCGGGCCGTGTTGGCAATGGGTCCAGCCATGGTGATCTACTCCTGGGTGAGGGCGCCGGCGGCGCTGATGGTGAACTGGTAGCAGGGCTTCTGGGCGTCGTACGCGTCGCGGGTCGCGGTGCCGTTCCACACGTCGTGGGGCAGCTGCGCGAGGATGCGTACGACCTGCTCGGCGGCGGCTTCGAGGCGGTCTTCGAGGTCGCCGAGGGCTTCCCCGCGGCTGCCGTCGACGATCACCCACAGCGCGAGCTCGACGACGACGGGCAGCGAGTCGGGGTCGTCGGAGAATGCGCCGGTCGTCATGGTGCGCTGCTCGATCACGATGCCGACGTCGTGGGCGGGGTCGTCGAACGTGGACAGCTGTGTCGGGTACGGGTGTACTTCCCAGTTGGCCGGCGCTGCGGCGGTGACCAGGGCGGCGAGGTCGGTGCGGGCGCTCATCCGATCAGGCTCCCTACGCGGCTGCGGTCGCCGATCATGGTCTCGCCGTCGGCGTCGTAGACGGGTGCGGGGACGATGAGCATCGACATGATCTTCTTGTCGTACGGGTAGAGGCGGATCGTGTTTGTGTTGCCGAGCTCGTCGGATTGCACGGCCTGCGCGGCCTGCCGGTTCGCGAGCGCCTGGTACACGACGCCCTGCGCGAAGCTCGCCGACGGCGGCTTCGCCAGGTCGAGCGGCAGGCCTTTGACCTGCAGGCACTGTTCCTGCGCGACGGCGAGGCTGGCGGCGGTCACCGTGATGACGAGCTCACTTTTCGCACTGTCGGCGGTGTACCAGGTCAGGTCTGCCATGTCGTGTCCTTCCTCGGGTGGTCCGGTCGGGCGAGGGGCTGGGGTCCGCCTCGCCCGACCGGTGGATCAGTCCGCTGCGCCCTGGGTCTGATCCGTCGTCGCGTCGGCGGCCGGGGCCTTCGCGGCGAGCTTGGTGTACTGGGCCTTGCGGGCCTTCAGACGCTTGATCTCTGCCGTGTGGGCGGCGATCTCCCGATCGATCTGCTGGGCCTTCAGATCGGCGTACGTGGGCTGTTTGGTTGCCATGTCGTCACCTCCTACGCGGCCGTGATCGTGGTCTTGACGATCGCGCGGGCGTCGTTGATGAGCGTGCCGCCGTACGCGAACCAGCCGATGTCCATGCCGCCGTTGGAGATGACCTGGGCTTCGAGCTTGACGGTGGGCGATTCGTAGACGGTCGCGCCCCGGTTGTCGTAGGCGAGGAACCCGCCGGCGGCGAGGTTGAAGTTCACGTCCACGTCGAACACGCCGGCGAGGGACGTCTCACCGTCGAGCTTGACGAACCCGGTCGCGTTTGCGATCCACGCGGGCAGGTCGGAGACCTTCAGCTGCGCGAACTCGGTGAACACGTCCTCGGCCATCCAGAACTTCGACGGCGCCGCGCCGATCTTCTTCAGCTGCAGGTACGTCTTGCTGATCGCGCTGAGCAGCGTGGTCGCCCCGCCGGTCAGCGCGGTCGCCGCGGCGTTCACGTCGGTGAACACGGCCGCGTCGGAGACGCCCTGGTACTTGCGGTCGAGGATCTCGAACAGGGACGAGATCAGGTTCGCGCTGCCCAGGTCGGCGTAGATGCGGTCGATGCGGTTGGCGTTCGCCCAGCGCGACGGGGTCTCGCTGACGGCCTCGGTCTCCCACGAGCCGGTGGGGACCTCGGCGAGCTCGCCCGCGTACGCGGCCGGCGCGCTGGTGGTCTTCCACCGCCAGCCCTCGATCTTGGTCGAGGTCAGCGGCTTGATCGCGCCGAGCGAGTCGATGGTGGGCCGGCCGGTGACGGCAGCGGTCCACACCTCGCCGATGCGCTCGGAGGGCAGGAACCCTGCGCCCGCGTCGTCTGCGGGCACGACGTCGGTGATGGCGTCGTTGACGGTGCGGACGATGCCGGCGACGTCGCCGGCCTGCGCGAGGGGCACGAGCTCGTCGATGATCTGCGCGCGCGAGCGGGGCCGGTCGATGACGGTCGCGGTCGGCTGCACGGTCGCCTGCGGGCCGGCCGCGTACTCGCGGGCGACGGGCTCGCCGGGCGCGCCCTGCGCGGCCGCGAGCGCGGTCACGGCGACCTGGCCGAGCTCGTCGATGCTCGTCGCGGCGGGTGCGACGATGTTGAGGGTCGCGAGGGCGGCGTCGTGCTGGGCCTGGGTGATGGTGCCGGCTGCGAGTGCGGCCGCCAGCTGTTCACGGTTCACTGTGTTCTCCTTGGGTTGTGCCTGGGTGGCGGGCCGTGCCATCGCGGCGACGGGGATCGGGGCCGGCGCGGCCTGGCGGCCGGCGTGGGCGTACATGGACAGGTCGAACGACGCGGCCGCCGCGGGCTCGTCGCCGTGGGTGCGGTCGGCGAGGCCGGCGTCGACGGCTTCCTGGGCCGAGTACCAGGTCTCGGCCTTCATCACGTCGCGCCATGCGGCCGGGTCGCCGCCGGCCTTCGCGGCGTACATGGCGGCGATGTTGTCGCTGATGCCGTCGAGCTCGTCGGCGATCTGACGCAGGTCGGTCGCGTTGCCGAGCGCGATCGTCCACGCGTCGTGCACCATGAGCTCGGCGTTCTCGCCCATGACGACCTCGTCGCCGGCGACGGCGATGAACGACGCGGCGGAGGCTGCGAGACCGTCGACGTGGGTGACGATCTGCGCGGAGTGCTGGCGCAGGGCGTTGCGGATCGCGATGCCGTCGTACACGTCGCCGCCCGGGCTGTTGATGTACACGTCGAGGGTGGCGACGTCGAGGGCGCGGATCGCGGGCACGACCTCGGCCGCGTCGATGTCGCCCCAGTATCCGCCGATCGCGCCGTACAGGTGCAGGCTGGCGGTGCCGCCGCCCTGCTCGATGTTCCAGTGCGGGCGACGGGCGGTGGTCGCCATGCCGAACCGCATGCGCATCTGCTCGAGGTTCACGCCTCGGCTCCCTTCAGTGTCGCGCCCTCCTGGGCTTCGATCCACGCCTGGTCGATGAACCCGTTGCGCAGGCCGATTTCGTAGGTCTCGAACCGGGTCTTCATGTCGTCGCGGGTGAGCGCGTCGGCGTCGAACTCGACAGTCCAGCCCATCGGGCATACGTCGTTCATCGACAGGCGCGCGGTGATCGGCGTCATATACGTCGACAGGTATAGGTCGATGAGCTCCCATGCCCGTGAGCTGCGGTTCGAGTAGTTCAGCGACGAGCCTTCGAGGGCGACGTCAGCGGCCCACGCGGGGATGCCGACCTGCCGGGCGAGGTTCACGTCCATCTGCTTCTGCGCGTCGCGGAGCAGCTGCGACGGGGCGATGCCGAGCGTCGATGCCGTGATCGATTTGTCGGTGTAGCCGGCGCCGTACTTGGTGCGCGCGGTCGCCCACGATTCGAGCAGCTCCTGGATCTGGTCGGCCTCGAGCGGCTTCTCGCCGTTGTTGTGCAGGTCGATCGACGGGACGGGGTTGTCCTCGGCGAGGGATGCCGCACGGTCGAGGATCGCGGCGCGGCGAAGCATCCGCTTCCCGTCGTGCAGCAGCCCGCCGTCGGGCGCGTCGAACTGGATCACGTCACGCGGCTCGACGGGCTCGCCCCACGCGTGGGTGAGTGTCCCGTCGCTGTCGAACTGGGCGTCGCGCAGGGGCAGCAGCTTGACGCCGCCGAGGGCGGGCCATCCGTAGCTGTCGCGCTTCTGCACGATCCACCAGGTGCGCGGGTGGAACAGCAGCGCGTCGGCCGTCCATGTCAGCGTGGTCGACAGGGGCCGGTCTGCCTCGGGCTGCTGCAGGAATCCCATCTGCAGCGGGGCCGGGGCCTTGCCCTTGCGGTTCACGAGCGCCATGCGGGCGAGGTTCGTCGCCAGCACCCGCCGGCCCTTCGAGACGACCGGGAAGCTCATCGCGAGCTTGCGGGTCACGGTGATGTTCGACGAGTCCGCGAGCCCGTACAGCTCGCCGATGATGTCGAGGTGCGAACCGTCCGCCCAGGGTGACTCCCACTGCGAGCTCGACGCGACCGCCGCCGGCGCGGCGAGCCCGGTCCACTCGAGGATGCGTTGTCCGATTCCCACGTTCGACAGGATCAGCCCGACCTCGAACACCCGAAAATCTCAGGTCACATCGCGGCGTGTCGCTTCAGGTGCATGCGGAGCGCTTCGCGCGCGTTGTGCTGGCCGGGGTGCATGCGTTCCTCGTGGCGGGCGCCGACGCGCCAGCCTTCGTCGCGGGAGTCCGCGAACCCGCGCCACCACGGGCACTGGTCGCAGAGAACGACGGTCGAGATCTGGGTGGAGTCGAGCTTGATCGTCATGGTCAGTACCTCGTGACGGGCGCCCAGGTGGGCGCGGGCTTGTGGTCGAACAGCCACAGCGCGACGCTGCTGGCGATGGGGCCGGCTACGGGGCCGGTCGAGTCGGCGCGGCTGAACCGCATCACCTCGCCGGTGCGCTTGATGACGAGATGCGCGACGCCGTTGCTGAGGGTCTGCGACCCGTCCTGCACGAGCGTCTTCTCGTCGCGCGCGGCCGTGAGCCAGGTGTCGTCGGCGACGCCCCGGTCGATGCCGCCCAGCACGGTCACGGCATCCTCGCTCTTGCCCTGCGCGATCAGCCGGCGGCGTACCTCGTCGGTGATGCGCCGCGTCGGGCCGCCGTTGTCGGCACCGAACGCGGCGGGCTTCTTGCCGTAGATGTCGACGAGCAGATCGACCATCCACTGGGTGCCGGGCGCGGCGTGCAGCACACGCGTGCAGGGGTGCCCGTCGACGTCGCGCCAGCTCGCGACGATCGCGCCCATGACGCCCTCGTGCGCGACGTCCCATGACACGGCGACGTCGGACCACGCCGCTCCGATGGTCGGGTCGGCGAGCTCATCCCAGTCGTCGGGCGGTATCAGCGGCTCGCTCGTCTCGGTCCAGATGTTGCAGAACGCGCGGAGCCACGTCGCGCGGGTGACCTGGCCGGCGAGGTCCATCAGCGCGGCGAGCTCCTGCGTGCCGGTGCCGTCGGCGCGGAGCACGGCCGGGTGGAACCGGGCGATAGCAGCCGGGTCGTACGGGTCTTCGCCGGCGGGCAGCGACGCCTCGAAATACGCGATCTTGGGGAACGACCCGGGCTCGGTCACGGACTGCCGGCCACGGTCGACCCACTTGCGCAGGAACCGGGATGCCGCGGTGCCGGCCGTCGAGATCAGCCACACCTGCCGGCGGCCGGCGAGGGTGACCTGGGCGGGGATGATCGCGCCCTCGAGCAGCGCGTCGCCGAGCAGCTCGTCGTACTCCCACACCTCGTCGAGCCCGACGAGTGGCGGCGTCTCGCCGTGCAGCGCGGCCTCGACGGGCGCGAAGATGCGGTTGCTCGATCCGTTGGGCCAGATGATCGCCTCGTCGCCGGCGGACAGGCGCACGCGCGGGCCGAGGTGGAGCAGCTGCGATCCCTCGAGCAGCTGGCGCAGGTCGTTGAACCGGGACCGGGCGTCCTTGCCGGTCTGCGCGGTGTAGAACGTCTTGATGCCCGGTGTCGTGATCCCGCGCTCGATCTGCACGGGCCCGTACATCGTGGTCTTGCCCGACTGTCGGGGCACGGTCACGATGACGATCTCGTAGACCAGGTTGCCGAACGCGTCGACCTCGCCGGCGACGTCCCACACGCACCGCTGCCACCGCATGCCCGGCTTGCCGAGCATGGTCGCGATGTTCGCGATCCGTCCGCCGATCGTGCCGCGGGCCGGGTTGCGGGGCGTCGCGTACGTGAACCCGGCCCACTCTGGGATCAGGTCTGGGATCACGAACGCGGGCGCCGCGGCGAGCGTGGTCATGCGCCGGCCTCGCTCGCGAGCAGCTTGTCGACGAACTCGCCGAACCGCTGCGCGGCGTCGCCGGCGACGGGCTCGGGCAGCGCGAGCAGCGTCTCGCGGAGTTGCGCGGCTGCCATCGCGGCCGCCGATGCGCGGCCCGAGCGGCGGCCGGCGGTCACGGCGTCGGCGAGCTCGAGCGCGAGCTGGCACAGGCCGACGTGCCGGGGCTCGAGCAGCTGGTCGGCCTGCAGCGCCTCGATCGTCGCGACGACGGCGAGCCGCATCGGCGATGCGGTCTGCTGATCGGCGGGGATCAGCTCGAGCCCCGGAAGGGTCGGGGCGGTTTCGTCTGGATTCGTCATGTTCGGCTCGGTCTCGGCGCGGCTCGCGCGCGTTTCGGTTTTGTGTGGAGGGTCGGGAAGAAATGAACGAGGCTGCGCGTGGGTGTCCAGCCGTCGTCGCGCTTAAAAACTCGCGCCGCGTTCGAGCGCGAGCTCGGCGAGCAAGCTGATGATGACGTCGGCTGCGGCGCACTTCGCCGGGATGCCAAGCGCGCCGGCGATCTTCTGCTCGAGCTGCGTCGTCAGGTCGGAGAGCTTGTCCCATTCGTCGTCGTTGGCCGCGCCGAGCGCTGCGGCAGCCAGCGGCAGCGCCTCGCGACACCACGCGTCGGCCCGGTCGAGCTCGGCCGTTGCCGCGGCGATCTGCGGGGCGGGCACACCGTGCACCGCGAGGTACGCCTGGTAGTCGGGTTGCTTGCTCACGTGAGGTACTCCATTCCGTTCTCGATCGGGATGCCGACAGGGCGCAGGGGTTTGCGGCCGCGGGCGTAGTTGCATCGGCGGTGGCTGGGGCCGAGGTTGTCGATGTCGTAGACCGCGCCGCCGTCGGCGCGAGGGATGATGTGGTCGGCGCTGTCGGAGCCGGGGCGGCCGCAGTTGATGCACACGTCGCCGTACGTCACGAGCGTGAGCTCGACGTACTGCTGCGCCTTCCGGCCGCCCCAGCGCTCCGCCTTCGCCGTGGGGTCGGCGTAGACGCCGGGACCGTGCCTCAGCTGCAGCCCGCTCACGCGTAGCGGCCCATCGGTCGCACGCCACCGAGGTCGAGCTTGGCCCGCCAGTTCTCGACGGTGCGGACGTGGCATCCGAGCTGCTCGGCGATGACCGCGGCGGACTTGCCCTGCCGGGTGAGCTGCTCGATGATCTGCACCTGGTCGGGCGTGATCCGGTTGCCGTACTTGGGCCGGTCCTCGATCGGGATCGAGCGGCGCGGCCGGGGCGGCTTGGGCGCGCGGTGCTCGATGCCGGCGCGCAGGTGTTCCTCGATCACCTCGCGCACGGTCACGCCTCGGCGCGCCGCGATGCGTTCGAGGGTCTTCAGCTCGGCCATGCTGAGGTGGATGCGGACCGGGATGCCGTCGCTCATCGTCCGACCTGCCCGGTGATGTACGCGTGCAGCGCGCCGCCGAGCAGCACGCCCCACGTCGCGACGGCGAGGATGCACAGCGGTGTCGACGGGATGAGCACGTCGGCGAGCTTCGCGCCGGCGACGGCGAGCACGAGCGCTGCGGCCGAGGCGAGCGTGACGCGACCGGCTAGGCGGAGCCGCGGGCGTCGCCACGTCATCAGCGGCTCGGTAGACCGGTGACGCTGGGGCGCGTGCTGCGGCGTGTGACCGTACGCCCGCTCGACCTGGCTGCGCTCCTGCCCGGTCACGATGCACGCTCCAGGTGCGGTCGCTCGAAGCAGTGCCGGCACTTGCCGTGCGCGGCGTCGAGGTCGTGCGTGCCGTCACGCCAGTTGCCCGGGCACCGGTCGTCAGACCAGACGACGCGACCGAAGTTATCCACAGGCCGACCCAGTGCCTCTGTGGTTGCGCTGGGAAATGAGTTATTTATGTTCTTCTTTGTATGTTCTATAGTCGTCGGATTTTCCGACGCGGTTGAACCGACGTCGGTTGAACCGACGTCGGAAAATCCGTCGCTGGTGTGATCAGGGGTTTTTCTCGGAGCCTCCAGGCCGGCCAGCTGCGCCTCAGCGGGGTTATCCACAGCCTCGAAGGGGTCTTGAAGCACCCACACGGTGCCTCCGAAACGGCCCTTCTGGCGTCGCTTGACACGGTGCAGGTAGCCGCGTCCCTCGAGGTCAGCGACCATCGTGCGGACCGCGTCACGGCCCTCGACGCCAGCGGCCACGAGCCCCATGATGGTGACCTCGTAGCCGACGTCGTGTGTCATCAGCTCGGCGAGCAGACCACGCGCGGCGCGGCTCAAACGCTTGTCACGAAGCCACCGGTTCGGCAGCTGCGTGAAGTCGCGCTCGAACCGCATCCGCTCGCGGTGCAGCGTGCCCTGATTCGGGTAGCTCGATGCGTCCACGTGCGTCACGCCTCGATGAGCGCTGCGAGCAGGCAGACCGGCGCCAGGTTGATCGACGCAATCGAACACGCCTCCTCCTCCGTGCCGACGCCGACCGCCAACGTCGGGTGCTCTTCCAGCCTCGCGCGGATAGCCTGTTCCTGCTCGGGCGTGATAGTTGATGTGGACACGTCGTCCTCCCAGAGAGTCGAGCGATTCCTTTTCGAATCGTGCGACTACTCCACAAGCACAATGGCCGATTGATTCACATTGACCGCGGCGTGTCTCGAAATCGAATCGCTCGATTCGCTATAGTTGCGGACATGACGATGCTTCAATCGCAGGCGACCACGGTCGCCGAGCTTCTCGGCGAGACACGACGCATGGCACGGCTGACGACGCGACAGATGGCCGCCGAGGTCGGCGTCTCACAGGCGACCGTGTCGAAGTGGGAGCGCGGGCAGGGCGAGCCCTCGGTGTCTCAGTTCATCCTCTGGGCGCGCGCAACGAAACAGCCCGCCGACCGGTTGGTCGACGGGCTGTTTGACAGTGTGTGCGCCCCCTGGGATTCGAACCCAGAACCCATTGATTAAGAGTCAATTGCTCTGCCGTTGAGCTAGAGGCGCTCGGTTCACCGGAGCGGCGAACCGAGAGTCAACACTAGCACCCAGATCGGCTGG
>Ga0180219_1000175_pt1 | contig 70553 bp, 46 predicted proteins | sample eDN3rd30CBELigMG_FD_151338 | JGI IMG/M metagenome (GOLD analysis project Ga0180219, IMG submission 151338) | Enriched Miracle-Growth compost microbial communities from Emeryville, California, USA - eDNA 3rd pass 30_C BE-Lig MG (version 2)... ...
TGGCGAATAATCCGTTTCTGTCAGTTCTCCCGCATCTGCGATGGCAGTTTGTAAGGCAGACTTATCAACCGTCAAGCCTACGATCGCATCGTGGAGGGCCTGCTCGGCATTATCGATCTCCGATTGTGTCGCATTCGCATTGTCGTATACCGTTTGAGCCGCTTCCAGTGCATCCTGGACAGCTTCCCAGCTCGCTGGCGAATAATCCGTTTCTGTCAGTTCTCCCGCATCTGCGATGGCAGTTTGTAAAGCTGATTTATCAACGGTAACTGTCATGGTCAGCGTATTGGATTCCAATGCCGGTGTAATTGTGTTGGCTATAAGAACTACTTCACCTGCTTTTTCGCCAGTTAGAATGAGCTGTGCTATACCTTCATCGGCGGTTGCTACGGACAAGCCCGCAACCGATCCTAGGCCACTTTGTTGCGCAAATGTGATTTGCAGCACGCTTTGGGCTCCTGTTGTAACTATATTTCCAGCCTTATCTTTCAAAATTGCCGAATATTGGCGGGTGCTGCCAGATGCGAAATCCACTGCACTTCCCACCAACTCAAGCTGTGTCGCAACACCATGTCCCGTCACGAATACCTTCCATTCCGTTGTAGCTAAAGCTGGATTTGCGGTAAAGTTTAGTACATACGTTTCATCAACGGCGCCGGAAAGCTCGATGTCAGTGAATGTAATAATACCAGATGACGCGGTTAACGTGGTTGAGCCAGTAAGTGTTCCGCCATCACCATGCGTAATTGTAACGGTCACTTCGGTACTGTTATCGGCCGTCACTACGTTACCGTAGGCGTCATGGATTTCAATAACGGGTTGGGTAGTGAATACTTCACCGCTTGCACCTGCAACAGGATGTGTAGTGATGACGAGCTGAGTCGCCGCACCGGCGCCCGTAAGGACAACACCTCCCGATTCAACAGCCGTAAGGCCGGTGGCCGTAAAGTTCAGTGTATACGTCTCCCCGACCGTGCCCGAAAGCGTAACGCCGGCAAAGGTCGCAACCCCATCCACCGCAGTCGCCGCAAGCGTACCGCCAAGCGTGCCCCCGTCACCATCGCCGATAGCGACCGTAACAACCGTCGCGTCATCATCCGTAACAACGTTGCCCTCGGCATCACGGATCTCGATAACCGGCTGGGCCGTCAGCGCAGCACCGCTAGTTCCGGCCACAGGCTGGGTTGTGATCGAAAGCTGAGTCGCCGCACCGGCGCCCGTAAGGACAACATCCCCCGATTCAACAGCCGTAAGGCCGGTGGCCGTAAAGTTCAGTGTATACGTCTCCCCGACCGTACCCGAAAGCGTAACGCCTGCAAAGGTCGCAATGCCATCCACCGCAGTGGCCGTAAGCGTACCGCCAAGCGTGCCACCTTCGCCATCGCCGATAGCAACCGTGACCTCCGTGCTGTTGTCCGCGGTGACCACGTTGCCCTGTGCGTCATGGATCTCGATAACCGGCTGAGTCGTCAGCGCATCTCCGCTAGCGCCGCCCGCAGGCTGGGTTGTGATCGAAAGCTGAGTCGCCGCACCGGCGCCCGTAAGGACAACACCTCCCGATTCAACAGCCGTAAGGCCGGTGGCCGTGAAGTTCAGTGTATACGTCTCCCCGACCGTGCCCGAAAGCGTAACGCCGGCAAAGGTCGCAACCCCATCCACCGCAGTCGCCGTAAGCGTACCGCCAAGCGTGCCCCCGTCGCCATCCAGGACCGCAACCGTAACAACCGTCGCGTCATCATCCGTAACAACGTTGCCCTGGGCATCGCGGATTTCAACAACCGGCTGGGCCGTCAGCGCAGCACCGCTAGTTCCGGCCGCGGGCTGGGTTGTGATCGAAAGCTGAGTCGCCGCACCGGCGCCCGTAAGGACAACATCCCCCGATTCAACATCCGTAAGGCCGGTGGCCGTAAAGTTCAGTGTATACGTCTCCCCGACCGTGCCCGAAAGCGTAACGCCGGCAAAGGTCGCAACCCCATCCACCGCAGTCGCCGTAAGCGTACCGCCTAGCGTGCCCCCGTCGCCATCGCCGATAGCGACCGCAACAACCGTCGCGTCATCATCCGTAACAACGTTGCCCTCGGCATCACGGATCTCGATAACCGGCTGAGTCGTCAGCGCATCTCCGCTAGCGCCGCCCGCAGGCTGGGTTGTGATCGAAAGCTGAGTCGCCGCACCGGCGCCCGTAAGGACAACATCCCCGGATTCAGCACCCGTAAGGCCGGTGGCCGTAAAGCTCAGCGTATACGTCTCCCCAACCGTACCCGAAAGCGTAACGCCTGCAAAGGTCGCAATGCCATCCACCGCAGTGGCCGTAAGCGTACCGCCTAGCGTGCCCCTGTCGCCATCGCCGATAGCGACCGTAACCTCCGTGCTGTTGTCCGCAGTGACCACGTTGCCCTGCGCGTCCACGATATGGATAACCGGCTGGGTGCCAAAGGCCGCGCCATTGATGCCCGCAACAGGCTCCGTCCCGATCAGCAGCTTGCTCGCCGATGCAGAGCCCGTCAGGTTGACCACGGCCGATTCAGCTGATGTCAGCGCCGGTGTGGAAGTGAACTCAAGGATGTAGTCCTCCCCGACCGTGCCGGTAAGAGTCAGGCCGCTGAAGGTAACGATGCCGTTCACGGCAGTGACCGTCTGCGTGCCCCCTAGCGTGCCGCCGTCACCATCGCCGATAGCAACCGTGACCTCCGTGCTGTTGTCCGCGGTGACCACGTTGCCCTGTGCGTCATGGATCTCGATAACCGGCTGGGTGCCAAAGGCCGCGCCATTGATGCCCGCAACAGGCTCCGTCCCGATCGACAGCTTGCTCGCCGCGCCCGCAATAATGATAAAATCGTTTGAAAGTGTTGCATCAAAACTGATTGACTGTGCCGTCAAATGATATGTACCCGTCAAATCAACACTCAAATCGTTAAATGATGCTACTCCATTAATGGCTTGATTCGTGTCATCACCAGAAAGCATCGCTGATCCAGAATTCCCCAACCCTACGACGATGTTTTCTGTAGAAGTCGTCACCAAATTACCATATTCATCTTCTACGCGGACCGTAACCGCCGGTGAAATGGCCTCCCCTGCAGTAGTATTGCTCGGTTGCACGCCAAAAAACAATCGCGAGGCAAGCCCAGCAATAACAGCCGTACTACCAGAAGACGGCTGCAATAGGTCTCCAAAGGTTTCCACAATTGCCCCTTGCGATCCGCTGGTCTTAAATGTAATATCAAAGGTTCCAACTCCGGAAGATAATGTCAGACTTTCCGGAAGTACTGCATTCCCGTCCGTTGAACTAATAAAAACTTGATTATTGGCAGCAGGTACGATGTTCCAATATTCGTCAATAGCATAGACAGTCACTGTAGCCTGTGCACCTGCTGTTAATGAATTAGGTGTACCTCCTTTTCCATCAGCCGTCCCGGGTTCATGTGTTTCACCGGGCATCAGCACCAGCAACTTAGTCGCCGTCCCAGGATTCATTGCGATATTATAACTCCATTCCCCATCTTCCAAGCTCTCATCGCCGGTTATAAATTCCGCAGTAATCGTTTGGGGATCGGCAGCTATCGTATTTGAATAATAAAAGGTATAATTCGGTGTTACCTCACTGATATCCGTCCCAGGATTGATGGTTATCGGCATCGTGATTTCATTCGTTCCTGACGCATCGCTATAGAACTTTGCTGTGCCGGTAGAACTTAATGTAAATGTTGTAGCTTCGGTCAGCCGAGTCGGGTTTTCCTCTTCATCTAACACAGCTATCGTAATTGGCCCAACTATTTCTCCTGCAGTGGCATCATTATCCCCGGAGAAGGCCAAAGCTGTTGCCGAAGACCAAAATGAAGCGGTCACTTCCAATGCCGTATTACTTACTGTGACGGAACGTTTATCATCTGATCCGGTGCCTTCACCTGTCCAACCTCCAAACGTGCCCAACGTAGTTTCGGCACGATCAAGGTCAACTTTAATGCCCGTAGGCAATGTCCAGGTATGCTCACCTGTAGCTTCTAGCGTTCCAATCATGTCACCAAAATGATCGTCACTGCCGCCATATTCTATTTCATCGAGCATATCGAAGATGGCTTTGTAGCCCGCATCCGATCCAGCAGCATGTGACAACATAACCTTTCCACTGCCTGTACCTAAAAATTTCAATGTTAAATCGGTCGTACAGCCAGCGTCCGCACAGGCTATCGATCCAGTTAAATTCGTTGGCGTATTATCCTCCCAATAGTTGCCGTTCAAATCAACTTGTCCTTCAACAGAAACATGCTGGTTGGTAGCCGCTCCGCCATTAGCGGAATTTCCACTAAATACAACTTTTCTGATAATTCCCTCAGATGTCGATCCTTGAAATCTTAGACCACCGCCAAGTAACGTAGGGGTGCCGTCTCCCGTAAACGCCAACATCGTATTGTCAGCTATTTTCCCGTCAAACATTAACACTTTCCCATGCAAAACATGTATTCCAGCTCCTTCACCTCTAGCAGAATTTGTGTTAGACCGGGCAGTATTACCGATAATTTCTGTATTAATTATTCGATTGAATGCCGTTCCACCGTTGATAAAAATTCCGCCGCCGTGGTTTGCACTTCCATTGTCAGTAATCTTCGAATCAATAATTGTAAGCAACCCAGCATTACTGTAAATTCCACCACCTTGACTGTCATTTCCGGTTCCAGTTATACTATTACCGGCGACAATTGAATTGACAAGTGAAACATTTGCATTATCGTTGTAAATTCCCCCTCCACGCGCGTCATTACCCGAAGCGATTACTACGTTATCCACAACCTGACTATTAATCAACGTTAGTGTAGAGCCTTCATTTACTCGGATTCCTCCGCCTCCTGCACTTGCCGCAGCTGAAACATTCCCTCCGCTAATCGTGATGTTTTTGAGTGTAACCACGTTGGTACTCTCATTATCGACCCCCACCGTTAACACCCTACCGGTGCCCTTCTGCTCAATGGTCGTGCCTGTAGCAAGTCCTTCAATGGTAATGCTTCTACCACCCGGGATATAAAGCGGTATGGAAATTTGGTAACTAGTTTCAGTTAATGTCAGCGTCTCACCGTCATTCGTCGCATTGATTAGGTCCTGAAGCTTAAAAAATGGACTCTCGTATGCTCCCATATCAATGCCTGAAATAGGATTTCCGGTATGGGGACGTGATTTACCTTCTAAATCAACGTTCAATTCCGGGTACGAAAGCAGCAGATCATCATTTCCGGCATCAATAGCTTGGGAATAAGGCATCAGATGATAATCTCCCGCTGTCGTGGGAGCATCAGCCGCCGTGGGCAATACAAGTTCAACAAAGAACGGATCGGTGCTAATATTCGTCGCCCCTTCTAGGCCACCGGTTTTTATCAGGCTATTTGTCACGTTTGCACCACTTCCACCAGGGGCGGATCCAATAGAAACGTTTGCCTCCGTTGTCTGCTTATAATTTCCGGCGATGATACTATTTGTTATTACACCGGCACTATTCCAGCCTTGAATCCCAGCGGCCCCACCGGAATTAATATAATTGCCAGCGATTGTCGTGTGAAGCATATTGATGACGACGGAGCCGTCACTATATATTCCTGCGCCACCAGACGCTGCAGTATTTCCGCTTACCTGCACATTTTTTAATGTAAGAGATCCATTTGACACATGATAAATGCCGCCGCCATTTGATTTAGCCATATTGCCGGCAATGATCGAATTTACGATCGTCAGGTTACTAGCGCCTGTGGATACTATTCCCCCGCCACCTTGATTTTGCGCTTCATTACTTTCTACAATTATGCCATCCAACGTCGGATTGCTCGCATTTATGTTATAAATGGCGCCACCCCAATATGAAGCAACATTTTGGCGAAATTTGACATTTTTGATAGTGGGACTCGCACTACGGTTGTGCATCCCGCCTCCATTACGGTGTATTGAACTCTCGTCATGATGATCTGCCCGGCCACCTTCTATTGTGAATCCATCCAATACCGCGGAGGCGTCGAGATTTAGCCCTTCTGGGTGATAAAACACATGATAGGCATCTTGAGTACCTGCAACGCCATTTAAATCCCCACTTAATATTGTCTCGTTGGTTTCTAAATCCCTTAAAGCAAGATTGTAGCCGGAAGTTTCGTTTCCCTCAAATCCGCCGTAAATAGACACATTATTGACCAATTGAAAAGTCTTACTCCGGTCGTCCGCACTCTCAACTTTCTCAGTTGGATAATAGGTACCTTTGGCTACCCAGATCTGACTTACAGTTCCCGAGGTCTCTGCATTCAGTGTTCTTGCAGCAGCAAGCGCATCCGCTACTTCAGGTAATGCATTGTCCCAATCGCTGCCGTTCATTATACCGTTGCCATCCTGTTTAACGTACAGGCGTTTATTGACATCCGGCTGTATGGTACCATACGGACTTTCATAAGCTCCGATGTCTATGATCGTCTGTTGTATCCGCGTATTCCCTGCAATATCAAGATCGTCTCCTGTGTACTGGGTATTATCTCCTTTGTTAATTGCCGGAGACCCGGGCATCAGGTTAAAGTTATTAGTTGAAACATCAACAAATCTCGGATCACTATTTGAGTTACCGGTACCGCTTAACACGCCTGCACCGTCCACGATGCTATACTGTATATCAGTTGCATTAGTTTCCGTACCCGCATTTCCCCAAAGAATAGAGTTGCGAATTACGGTCGTTCCTGAAGCATGGGCAACACCTCCCCAATCGCCGGATTCAACAGTATTGCCGTATATTGTTGTATTGGCAATATTCAGAAGAGTTGAGCCGTTATTATAGACACCACTACCTGCCCCGCTGATTACTTTATTTTTTGCAATGACCGTGTTCCGCACATTTATCGTGCTTCCACCTCCCGCCAATATCCCTGCACCAATACCTCCCGTTTCATTTTCGATAATCCGTGATTGATCGATATCAACCAGCCCGCTCGCTGCGAATCCTCCACCTTGTGCAGCCTTGTTTGTCTGAATTAATGTACTGTTAATATCGATATTAACGGCAGAAAACACACCACCACCGGTGACAATGCATTCGTTTCCGATCAGTTGGGAACCCGTAAGCACCATGGTTCCTGCATTATATATACCACCACCTGATCCAGGATCGTAGCCCGGCATTACGGAGATGATACCGTTAGCCGTATTGTCAGTGACTTCTACACCTATTAAATTGATTGTTGCTCCCTGATTTAAGATTCCACCTCCAGAGCAACCAATATTATTAACGAATTTAGAGTCAGAAATCTGAGGATTAGAAGGTGGACCATTGACCCTGAAGCCTCCGCCGCCAAAGGTGGCCGCCACATTTCCCTGAAATATACAATTTATAATCGTAGGTGATTTGTTAGCGATATTCGAAAAACTGTTGGCTCCACCGCCACCAAAATGAGCGTAATTATCTGTAAAAACACAGTTATTGACGGTAACCGAACTATTAAAATTTGACCAGCCTCCACCTACGTCCCTCCTCACTGCTTGGCTATTGAAGGTCGTATAATCAGCCGTATTTTCAGATGTCGAATTTCCCCCTTGAATCGTCAAACCATCCATTATAGCACCTTCCGATTGGACCGATACGACAACGTGATAGGCATCACTGTTCGAAAGTCCGCCGCTGTTGTCCAAGTCTCCGCTTAATATCGTTTTGTTTGTACTGTGGATTAAATTAACATCACGTCCACCTAAAGATGATTCTGAACCCGAAAATCCACCGTAAATGGCCACTCCAGGCAGTAATGCAAATGCCTTATCCCGGTCAGAAAGTGCCACCGGTTCAGGTAAGCCATCTGATGGGTTATCTACGCCATTCGTCATACCAAAAGGTATAACCTGCGGCTTATACATCCCCCCAGCCACCCAGATCTCCATAATATCATTGCCCCCGTCACCGTCCGAGTTCGCTGCCCTTGCCACTTCAAGTGCTTCCGCCAAACCCGCTTCTCCACGAAATGCATTTGCCCACGACGATCCATCTGCGGTCCCTCCCGTTCTGCCGGCATCCACATATAACACCTGACCGTACGCACTTCCCCAGCCGAGTCCTACTGCTGTTAGCAAAATGACAGTGGATAACCATTTCCGTACAATTCTTTTCATTTTATTATCTTATGTTTAAATATTCTTGGTCATTGTTAGGCACCTTTTTACAGTATAGGTTAATCATAAGTACCTCATGCTTCAACCCAGCGCTCTGTACTTATCCATCAAACCCGCCCAGCTATTTAACTGTAGCTTCCCGTAAACATTTCGAATGTGGAATTTCACTGTCCCTACACTGACGGAAAGTTTTTCTGCAATTTGCTTATATGAGTCGCCACTCTTAAGTAGGGACACAATCTCAACTTCTTGCGAAGTGAGTTGCTCGGTGTTCGATGCCGTTGTTTTTTCCCTCGTGACATCAAAGTGGCGGAGAGTCATCCGGGCCACCTGCGGGCTCATTACTGAACGGCCTTTCAATACCTCCAGCAGTTGCCGTTCAATCTCGGGTAATGGACAGTTCTTCAGTACGTAATCGGATGCACCGGCACAAAGCGAGCGGAAGATCGTGTCATGATCGTCGAATGCGGTAAAAATGACCACCTGTGTGGCTGACGACTGCCGTTTGACGTACCAGGTGATTTCGACCGCAGACTTATTCGTAAGATTACCATCACACAAAAGCAAATCGATACGCTGCTCCTGCCAGTCGGCAAATAATTGCTCTCCGGATTGGGTCATTAGTACTAAATAGAAATTTGACGATGAAGCGAAATATTCCATCAATGCGTCGAGAATAATCGACTTATCCTCAATAATGGCCAAACGGTACTTAGTTAGCTTCATGGTAAATGTTGTTCAACGTAGTAAATGCACGTGGTTAACGTGACCGCAAAAATATCCTTAACAGGCAATATGTTTTCCCACCCAAAAGGGTGGTTTTCTAAAAAAGAGACATAAATCACTTATTACTTAAGATTCAAAAACTAAAAGGAAAATTCAAAAGAAAACAGCAGCGTTGCGCAGCCGTCCCTTGGGACGGCCGGCAAGCACCTGCTTTTGGCATGTATTCGCAGCGAAATCGTACCAGCGTTGCGTTCTACCATCGCAACATGGGGAAACTGGCGCGCCCGTTTACATGTAGGTTTTTGTAGCGGTTGTTACATCGGTCGTTTATATTTGTTCATCAATTCGGCTCGGCTATTGATCTGCAACTTCCCATAAATGTTTCGGATATGGAATTTTACAGTATCCACACTGATAAAAAACTTCTCGGCCACCATTTTATACGAATCACCGTTTTGCAGCATTGACACAATCTCTATTTCGCGCGGGGTGAGCCGCTCGGTTTCCGTGACATATGCTTTGTCCAAGTGAGGGTTAAAGTGGCCAATAACCATACGGGCTACGTGGGGGCTCATAACAGACCCACCGTTAAGCACTTCCATTAACCGGTCTTCAACTTGCATTAAAGGTGTGTTTTTGAGCAGATAGCCAGACGCGCCTGCGCACAGGGCCTGGAAAATCGCTTCTTTATCGTCAAATACCGTATACATAACCACCTGGGTGGATACCGATCTGCGTTTAACAAACCACGCAGCCTCTATGCCCGATTTCCCTGGAAGACCAATATCGCATAGCAGTAGATCAATCCGTTGCTCTTTCCAACTGTCCATAAACTGCTCAGATGATCCGGCCATCAGAATGAGATCGAAGCGGTCAGATGCCCCAAAAAACTCGACTAGCGAATCTAATATGATTTCATTATCCTCGATTACAGCCAATTTATACTTTTCCGGCCTCATTTTTTGTTTTTCATTTCAGGGGTTGATTGGGACAGCTATTACCATTCGATAGCACCCCATTCATAACCTCTGCAAATGTAAGTGTTTTCACAGCAATGATTTCCTACCCGAATGGGTGGTTTTACAGAATACGCAGCTACCTGCCAAACCGTCCAACAAAGGAACGGTTGGCTAGGTTCAGCTGCAGCACGCTATCTGGCAGTCGTTGCGTTCTACCACCGCAACAAAGGGATAACTGCACTTGCTGATAGGCGTACCGTATTAGGGTTAAGGCCAGATTAAAAATATCGTCTCTAAACTTCAGTATCATAGACACTGGCAAAGGTACTGGTTTAAGTCGTTGCAAAACCTACCCAAAAAGGGTAGTTCTGAAAATGTTCAGTACTTATTAATAAGTTCTGCTCGAGAATTGATCTGTAGTTTACTATAAATGTTACGGATATGGAATTTTACCGTATCAATACTGATAAAGAGACGCTCAGCTACGGTTTTATAAGACGCTCCATGCTGCAGCATCGAAATAATTTCGATCTCCCGCGTAGTCAACCGATCAACTTCCTTCGGTTCCACCTTATCTAAGAGGGGGTTAAAATATCCGATAACCATCCGGGCAACCTGCGGGCTCATAACTGAACCGCCATTTATCACTTCAATAAGCTGCTCTTCGATCTTGCGTAGCGGAGTGTCTTTGAGCAGGTAACCCGAAGCACCCGCACACAATGCCTGAAAAATCGTCTCTTTATCTTCAAATACCGTAAACATGACCACCTGTGTCAAATACGATTTGCGCTTAACATGCCAAGTGGCCTCAATTCCCGATTTTCCCGGAAGACCAATATCGCAAAGAATAATGTCAATACGTTGATCCTTCCATAAATTGATAAACTCTTCCGTAGAAGTTGCAGTAAACAAAAGTTCAAATTGAGAAGCTCTGAAGTACCCCTCCAACGCTTTTAATATAATGGAATTATCCTCAATTATCGCCAGCTTAAATTGATCACTTTTCATAAATATCATTAAATATCTCCCGCCTCATCGCCAAGAATGGTACTTTTCACAGATAGCCGTAAAGATAATTGATTTTGACGACCATCACACTACCCTTTTCGTGTAGTTTTAAAAAAACAACCTTCACTTTGATCGTCGTAACACCGGACCAAAGCAAACCCATAAACTAAGCAATACATACAACATACTGAGCCAAATCAATTGTTTAACGTCCATAAGGATATACCCCCCCTGCGTACGATTGAAAAGGATATTAAAAAACATCCCGATCTGAAAGGCAATGAACAACGTATACAAAGAAGTCAGAAAATACAAATATTTCAAGGTGCTTGACGACACCGTCGAATCCGTACTATCCGTCATGAACAATACCCGCCATTGCATCATCAGATAAATTAAAGCTAAAAACAAGCGTAAAATATAGTGGGCTTCCTGGTGAATAAACCCATACTCATGCTCATAACCTAAACGGGGATCTATAATCAACTGCTTCAAAAATGCTACTTTTTCCGAATCTTCCACAAACATATAAGGAAGGATATCAACCAATCCGAAAACGAAGGGGATGAGATGGATATACCAATATCTAGGAAGCTTATGTTCCAGTTGCAGTCTTATCCGAATGAAAAAATAGAATGCTGGAGCGACTAAGTAATAGAGGGGAATCCCCTTGTTATAAAAGTTCGGAATCTTAACAATCTGCTGGGTCAAGATCATCAAATGAATGAATACTTGCCACATAATTGCAAACAACGCAATACCAAGCAATACTTCTGCTGGATCACGACGCACATTTCCATTAAAAACACGGAATGCAATGCCTAATGTGCTAAACAGAATACCAATAATGGCAAATGTAACAACGAGGGAATGCATCAGCTTATCAAATATTTTAGTGGATTCATCCAACGGCGCCCCGTATACAGAAAAACAATTACAGACACCTCATAGCCGGTTGCAGTATGACCAGCTTTATAGACCCCACCAATTTGTTCTGCCCGCATTTGCATGTTGCGCTTTCCATGACCTGATCGGCCCCGAGGCGGTTTCACTCGCGATTGCTGCCCTTGCTGCCCGTTATCGCGTATCACAAGCGCTATTTCTGCACCGCTGTGGTGCAGTTTGACGTACACACTGTCTGCCCGCGCATGCTTACAAATGTTATGTATTGCTTCCTTGTAAATCAAATACAGGTTTTGCCGTACGCTCTGCGGAATCTTCCGGTCTTCCTGCTGATCTACCTCAAAGGTAACCGCTATATCCATCGGCTCCAGTAGTTGCCCAGCCAGGTACTTCATCCGGTCGCTCAAACTGCCCTGTTGATTGTTGCGCGAATCGACCGTCCATATAATATCGTCCATCATCTGGATCGCCTCGCGGCTGTAGCTGCCGATGGAATCGACAGATTCGATACGGGCGCGGTCATCTTTTAAGCGCAACAAGTCTGTCTGCATGGAAATACCCGTAAGTAACCCCCCTACTTCGTCGTGAAGATCGCGCGAGATCCTTCGTCGTAAGCGGTTTTCACCCTTTATCTTGCGCCCTCGTTCGTACAGGATAAATCCGGTCGTTCCCCCGACAATCAAGATCAACAACATATAAAAAGTCAACGTTTCCGTAAACGCTGGTGCCTTGTGGATAACCCACGTATGTTCCTTTTCCACCGTACGGTCATTAACCGCCTGTACTTTTACCGATACGTAGTAATTGCCCGCAGACATTCCCGATAAGTTGATCTGCGACGATGCAGGCAACTCCTGGTACGCATCCATCAACGGTGCTATTTTGAACAGCATCCTGTACATCTGCCGGTAATGATTGGGACGCGCGAAATTCAGGGAAAACCAAACGGCGTCCGAAGGTAGCTGAATGGTGTCCTGAAGCATCTTACCAGCATATGCATCTACATATCGGTTGCTCTTCATCCCCAAGCTCGTGCCTGCAATCAGCGGTGCATCGATGTATTCATGGGTAGACCGCAGCAATTGAGCGGGGTGAAATCGGATGTAGCCCCCAATACCGCCCATAAATAACTCACCGGTAGCCCTGTCGTGATAGATAGCCTGATGATTGAACTCTTCAAACGGAAGTCCATCCGTATGGTAATAATTATACAAATGATTACCGTTCATCATGGACAAACCCTCATGGGTGCCCAGGAACAACGTACTGTCTACCCACATCATTTGGTAGACCGTATTACTTGCCAGCCCTTCTTTCGCTCCGACCGAACGGGCATGGTGTCCCATGCGGTCGATCACCACCAACCCGCGTCCCTTGGTAGCTAAGTAAACAGAATCACCAAATTGTGTATGCGAATAGATATTCAGTTTGGCCTCGTCTGCAGGATATACCTTGCGAAACTGGTTATTCCTCCAGTTAAAATACCCTTCATCGGTGGTAAACGTAATGCCTGCCCCAACGTAGGAAATCGACTGCACCCGCATGCCTCGGCTAAAAAAGCCATTTTTTGGACAGACAAGTGGATAAACATTGCCCGAGGAACGTGCATATTTCCAAATGCCGTTATAAGTACCCACCAACAGCGTATCCGCTACTTGCTGGACGACGCAATACGCCATACCGGAAAACCGTTCGTTTGAATTGCCGGGAACATGAAGCGGTGCCGGCACTACTTTGCCACCGACGAGGTAACAGAGGAAATCACCCTCCAACGCGATGCATACCGTATCATTGGAAAGTTTCAAAAAGTCATAATAATTATTCTCAGGTTCGCTGGTATACGGTCGGAGTTCACCTCCACTTGGTAGCGCATCCAAATATCCGTATCCACCAAAATAATAGGTATTGCCCTGCTTGATCATACCCCGTGCGCTACCACTGTTGATAAAATCAAACGTGATTTTTGTAGGAAACACACTGAACAACCCACCGTCCGTGCAAATGAGCCATTCATCTCCTTCTTCCTGCCAACCATTCAGCCGCTTATGTAAAATATGCTCGTCAAGTTGATGACTATCGGCATTCAACAGCCTGAAGGCAGTATCCCGGCTGAACTCCATATACTTATCTTCATGGAAAACAATTATTTTGTCATCTCTTTCGAACGACCAATGGTTCCAATTCGTAAAATCGTTCGTAGGGAATTGCCTTCGATTTAAATACCGGAAAGACGTGCCGTCGAAAACATAATATCCCTTCGAGTAAATCCGGATCAACACACCGCCGTGTACCGGCAGTAAATCTTCGATACGGTTGAACAACCCTTCGGGAAATGCAACCGAGCGTGTCTGACGCGTTTGTAGGTCGTGTTCATATAAATGGTCCCCGAATGCCAACCAAACATGTTCGTTATCGGCTACCAACATCCTTCCCACAGGGCGCCGATCGTACACAGCGTTTGGATCAAATTGAAAGAGCAAATGCTTTGACAGCGCATCGATACGCCACAGACTTCCCAATCCGTCTGCCAGATAAAATAGATCATCCGACTTAAAACACGAGGCCACGGGTCGGCCGACCAAATCACTCAGGTAATGGTCTTCCTTAACAAACGACCAGCTCCTGAGATCAAAGATGGCGAGTCCGTTTCGCGTGTTGATCCACAAATGTCCCCAAGGATCGGCATGAAAATCGCTTACCTCGTAAAACGGCAATCCATGGCTGTATAACTTTGAAAAAGACACCACATTTACCCCGTCATACCGGTATAGCTGCCCACCCGACAATAGCCAGATCATTCCGGAGGGGTCCTTAGCGGCTTGGGTAACCATGGCATGGTACCGATCTATTCCCGGAAGTATCTGCGTATAGTGATAGGGAGCTGCATTGAGATCAGCATAACAAATACCGATCATGAACAATAACATGGTAAATGTCAAGCGTCTGATTCTGCCGTTGGGTTTAGTGCTTTTCATCGGTAGATGCGTCCCAAAATTAGAAAATTATCTAATAGGTTTAGAATAATTAGTTGATTTTTTTAATATAAACTCTCTCCACGGACAAGCATATCCTGCTGTTGCTGATGGCAGACGGCATAGGAAAATCCCTTCTGTAATGCAAAAGCACCATACGCTCCCTTTTTGTTAAGCGCCAAGAATCCTACCTGTATCTGCTTGGCTGTATCCGGCTTCTTTTTCGCTATCCGGCCAACTGCCTCCCGGCATGCTTCTTCGGGTGAATACCCTTGGCGCATGAGTTCGACAACCAGAAAACTTCCGACTGTACGGATCACTTCTTCGCCCACGCCGGTTGCCGTTGCGGCGCCAACTTCATTATCGACATATAGCCCTGCACCAATAATGGGACTATCTCCTACCCGGCCGTGCATTTTAAATGCCATTCCACTCGTTGTGCAGGCACCCGACAGGTTACCTTGCGCGTCCAATGCCAACATCCCGATGGTATCGTGGTTGTATTCGTTACCAGGCAGCTTCTCGGTGGTAAATGATTTGTTCTCGATGTTAATAACGGGTTGGTACTTCTTCTCTTTCAGCCACTCTTTCCATGCTTTTTCAGCGCCGGGTGTCAGCAAATTCTCTCGTTCAAATCCACTTTCAAGCGCAAACTGCAACGCCCCTTCGCCAACAAGCATAACATGCGGTGTCTTTTCCATCACCAAACGTGCGACGGAAATGGGGTGACTGATGTGCTCTAACGCAGCCACGGAACCACAATTCCCTTTTTCATCCATAATACAGGCGTCTAGCGTCACATGTCCGTCTCGGTCGGGATATCCTCCCTTTCCTACCGTGACATTTCTCAGATCAGCTTCTGGCACACGTACGCCGGCTTCGACCGCATCGAGCGCCCTCCCACCGTTACTAAGCACCTTCCACGCCGCCTGATTAGCTGCTATGCCAAAATTCCAAGTAGCTACCACAATGGGTTTATACGGTGATGCGCTGTGTACCCCCCTTTTGGAGTCAGGAATCCGCCCGCTTAGGGAAAGCACTGACACGCCCGCTGCACCCGATAGAATAAATTTTCGTCTACTAATCATAATTTTGTGGCAATTGGCTTATGTGATGAATATATTAAAAATTGCAAGGTAACGATTTATATTTTATCTTAGACAAGAAACTTATCCAACATGAAAATCCAGTATGTGCCGGTATTATCCGTATTTTGCTTGACACTGAGCGTAAAAAGCCACGGCCAAAGCAAGTTATCGGATTCCGCCGAATACAACAAAATCTTGCACTTAGCCGCTCAAACCATTCAGCAATTCATCCCGGATAAACGTACCGCGGTTTTCGAAGTAACACGTTCCAGTGATCCTTCCCCTGTGTATCACGTGATCACTACGGAATCAGATGCACAGACGCTTTTTACGCAATTGTTGGTTAAACATCCTATTCCGCATGCAAAAGTAACGATAAATCTTTTGCCCGATAGCAGTGTGGCAGGAAAAGTTACCGGGATAGTAAACCTTTCTGTGGCTAACTTACGCGTAGCTCCCAGCAACCAGGCCGAGCTGGCAACGCAGGTGCTATTGGGCACTCCTTTGGATTTGCTCCAGCGTACTGACGGCTATTACCGTGTGCGGACGCCGGAAGGTTACATCGCTTGGGTCAGTGAAACGTCGGTCGCACCTCAATCAGTTTCCGACTTAACACACTGGCAAACGGGTAAAAAAGTGATCGTTACGGCGGATTTTGGGCACGCATACACCCAGCCTGACGGGCAGTCGCTGCGGGTGTCGGATCTCGTTATGGGCAATATACTGAATGTACTGGATACGGCCGGCGACTTTGTACATGTTTTATATCCCGACGGACGACAGGGTTTTGTAAAAAGCCATTCGGTACGGCCATTTGATACTTGGCTGGGCACGCGCCACATCAGCGCCGAAAACGTGCTCAAGATAGCCAAATCCATGATGGGGTTGCCTTATCTGTGGGGTGGAACCTCGGTAAAGGGCGTAGATTGCAGTGGGTTTACCAAAACCGCTTTTTACATGAATGGCCTGATTATTCCTCGTGACGCATCGCAGCAGGTTCTCGCAGGCAAGCCGATTGATATCTTGTCGGTCGACACACTGGACACAGAAAAGGCTATGCAGAACCTGAAGCCCGGTGATTTACTGTTTTTTGCCTCGGGTACGGGCCGCCCGCCGGATGCACGGATTACGCATGTGGCGCTGTATCTGGGTAACGGTGAATTTATCCATGCAGCTGGGAGGGTACAGATCAACAGCTTATTGCGGGAGGCACCAAACTATGGGGCACTGGATACACGCACCCTTATTGCAGCACGTCGATATATCGGGCAGACCGACCCTGCTCTTCAACCCCTTGATCGGCACCCATTTTATACACCTAAAGCTGAAATCGATAAAAAATGACCCTCCCAATGACGGTCCGTAAATCCGGAAAATTCACCCTGCGCTTCCGGCCCCACACGCTGGAGCTCAAGCATGTATTTACAGTTTCCACCGCTTCACGCAGCACAACCCCGGCGGTCTTGACAGCCCTCGAATTTGAGGGAATCACGGGGTACGGGGAGGCTGCCATGCCCCCCTATTTGGGTGAATCCGAAGAAAGTGTATTGAAATTCCTGAATCAAGTGGATCTCTCCGGCTTCGGCGACCCGTTCCTCACAGCCGACATCCTCCGCTACATCGATGACCTAGCTCCTAAAAACACAGCTGCCAAAGCTGCGGTAGACATCGCGCTGCATGACCTGCTGGGAAAAATGATGAATCGGCCCTGGCATCGTATATGGGGCTTCAATCCCGCCAACACGCCATACACTTCGTTTACCATCGGTATCGATACGGCTGAAATGGTCAGACAAAAGGTACGGGAAGCCGCACCTTATAAACTATTGAAAGTAAAGTTGGGTCTGGACACCGACAAGGTGATGATAAACACCATCCGGGAAGTAACCGATAAGCCATTGTGTGCTGACGTTAATCAAGGATGGAAAAACAAGGAAGAAGCGCTGGAAATGACCCACTGGTTGGCCGAACGGGGTGTCCTATTCCTTGAACAGCCCATGCCCAGCGAACAAGTGGATGACAATGCTTGGCTTACCGAAAACAGTCCGATTCCGACGGTAGCAGACGAAGCAGTACAGCGGCTTGCCGACGTTCGGAAGGCATTCGGCGTGTACAACGGCATAAACATCAAATTGATGAAATGCACAGGCATGCGGGAAGCACATCAAATGGCCGAATTAGCGCGGGCATTGGATATGAAAGTAATGCTGGGCTGCATGACAGAAACATCGTGTGCCATTTCTGCGGCAGCACAACTATCGCCCATGGTTGATTGGGCAGATCTGGATGGCGCATTATTAATCCACAACGATGTATACCGAGGGATGGAGGTTCTTGATGGCAAAATAACGCTGCCCAACAGGCCGGGCATCGGAATAGTTCCTTTGCCAACCCCATAACTGCTTGATGATTCAATAGACAACGAAGCCCTGCCATCAAGCGGGCAGGACTTCGTTGGGAAATTTAAGGAGCCGTTACGGTTTCGGCTTCTGCCAATGCCTTTGTGGTCAAATAGTATTTTGCTAACATATTGGGCACTTCCCATTCGGGCATCGTGCCTGATTTCAGGAAGTCCAGGTATTTCTCGGTTACTTGGGCAAAATGCTCTTCGTGCGTGGTAACCAACGAAGGGTCTACGCTGATGCGGTAACGCCCGTCTGCCACCGGCTCTGACTTCAACCCCTGATAAGAACCACTCAACTGCTCGATAGCCTTTGCTAAGGCTGCCTCGAACGCTTGGGCATCCCGTTCGCCGGTAGATTCCACGTACAATACCGGCTTATACTGCTCATCTGCACCCTGCTGTACAATGAGGTTGGCATAACGCCCGCGCATGATGGAATAATGGAGATCACCTGCTCCTTCCGGGGCTTGGAAATTCCAAATTACCGACACTTTCGCATGGATATCTTTCAGCGTATAGTTGATTTCACCGTTGGCAAACACGGCTAGATTGCCCGCGCCATCCACCGATCCCGATAGAAATTCGGGAAATTCCTTGAGGCCTGTCGACCGCTCGAACTGTGCCGGTGTAACGGAAGTGGACCAGCGCTTTGCGCCAACAAGCTGGATGTCCCGCTCGTAATCAATCACTTGATCTGGAAAACTCTCCCACTGCACTAAATCTACCAAGTGCGTGGTTACATCAACAATTCCCTCTCCCTGTTGCTTGGTATCGTAAAACCATGCAGGACGTGAAAGGGGTTTGCCCGATACTTCCTTGAAAAAGTGGTGGACACTTTCTTTGGTGATCGCCGGATTGTCGGCACTGCCCGGCACCAGCCCCCCAAAAAAGTCCGGAAGCTGTGAGAACGCCTTCTGAAGCATGGTATTGATTTCATACCGTTCGGTCATGATATCGTAGAGCTGCACACCGTTCTCCGAGGCGGTAGCAAAGGCTTGCTTTAATTCCGGAAATCCGTCAGAGTCAATAATCATGGGTTTATCCGCCAATACGTTTAATCCCGCCGCAACCGATTGGGTGATGTAGTCGATTTTATGCTGATTGTTCCCTGCGAGCACCACCACGTTACCTTCCTTTTCAGCCAACATTTTCTGCAAGAAGTCGTCACCTTTGTAGACTTTTTCTTCCCACGATGTCGGATCGTCCGAGCGTGTATTGTACTGATCGATGAGTGCTAAATAAGCGGCTAATTCTGGCCCTTCGGGTGCATACACATGCACAACGCTATCCACTTGGGGATACATGGTTTTTTGCACCAGGGCTGCATGGAAATGGCCCGGCGCTACGGTGATTAATTGGATATCCTTTTTTTGCATTCCTTCATTTGCTGGATTACATGCCGACAGGCAAGCGACAGCTGCCAACGTAATCAGGCGTTTTTGTTTATTCATCTATTTGTTGTTTTGTTTATCGTTCTTTTCCGTTACATATGCGGTGCCATATGGAAACCTTTGGGGGCGCGATAGCAGTTTATTGGCTTCGTCGTCATCGGTGAATATTTCACGGCTTGCATCCCAATGGAGCCTGCGCCCGAGTGTCATTGCTGCATGCGCAATGAGGCAGGCAGACCCCGAGCGGTGCGCTATCTCCACGTGGCTGATCGGCTGCCTGTCCTCACGTATGCATTCCAACCAGTTTGTATGCTGTTCGGGGCTCTCGTATAGGCGGACCTCATTTTCGCCGATAACCGACTTCAGTAGGTTGCTATCGCTCGCCTTGAACGCTTCATTTTCGGCGCCGTCGGCTCCCGGATCAGTTGCCGTCACCCCTACATTGCCCCGGGATACGAAAATCCAACCTTCCGTACCTTCAAACCGGACACCGTTGGGATGGGCGCCGCTGATCTGCATGACGACGTTGCCCGGATACAGCATTTCCACTTCGAAATCACCGTGTACATTCCACAAGCCCGATGTTGGGAAACTTGCCCTGCCTTCTGCCTCCAGCGGGCCCGTGAGTTCGGTATCGAGTCCCCAGTGTGCAATATCGATGTGGTGGGATCCCCATCCGGTAATCATCCCGGCGCCAAACTGCTCGCAACGCAACCATCCCGGACGTTCGTAAATATCGGTTTGCGAATGTACGCGGTCCAACGTATAGGGCACATACGGTGTAGATCCGAGCCAACGGTCGTAGTCCAGGTTTTTGGGCACCGGCATTTCTATCGGATTGCCGCCCGCGGGGTCTCCTGGCAATCCGATGACGACGCGCTTGACCGTGCCGATGCGGCCGTTACGTACCAATTCGCACGCCCGTTTGAATTGCGGCCAGGGATTTACGGAGCGCTGTTGACTACCCAATTGAAAAATAACACCTCTATTTGATACGACATCTGCCATCATACGGCCCTCTTTGATGGTCAGTGAAGTCGGTTTCTGCATATAAATATGCTTGCCAGCGATGGCAGCTTCCATCGCCGGCTGCGCGTGCCAATGGTCGGGCGTACTGATGACTACCGCGTCTACCGCTTTATCCCGTATCAGATCCCGGTAGTCGCCATAGGTCTTCACGTCAACGTGTGATGTTCCACCGTTTTTTTCAGCTTGCTGTTGTTCCAGCCAGTGCTTGCCTGCGGCTAGCCGGTTGCTGTCTACATCGGCTACTGCCACCACTCGGACATAATCATGTTTCAGAATCTCTGGCAAGTCATGCGATTTGGCAATGCGTCCAAAGCCAATCTGGCCGATCTGGATGCGGTTACTCGGTGCATTTTTCCCAAATACCGATGCGGGTACAATGGTAGGGAAGGCCGACGCAGCCGCTATCAAGGCCGCTCCCTCCGCTGCTTGTTTAATGAACGCCCGCCTATTCAATTGTTTTTGCTGCTTGTCCATGCCGATTAATTTGCTTCGATAACCCCGTTTAGCGTTTCCTCACTTCGTCGTCAGGGCTGGTGGCGTAGGCCTTGTCATAATCGCGTCCCTTAGCTCCCCGGACCACCCACTCGATGCCCCCAAGAATATGCGTCCTGAACTCTTCGTCCATGTAGTCGCCCTTGTCATGTCCCAGTGACGTATACCACGACCGGCCGCCATCGAATTCATGGCACCATACCGAAGGAAATACATCGCCGAAGGTGTCCAAGCGACGTTCATCTTCTCCCTGCAAGGTGGTTGCATCGTTAACGGCTACTACGTGTAGGTTGACACTTAGCTGTTTGAGGTAATAAAACTCATCCCCTTTTACGCGGACCCACCTCCGTGGCAGGTGTTTTACCGATGGGTGGTCGGCATCGAGAATGTTCACGGCAAATGGCTGGAATTTGTCATGCCAATAGAACGTTGCACCTAAGAGTTGCTTAAACCAGGTCCATTTGCGTTCCGTACCTGAGGCAGAATGGATGCCAACGAATCCTCCTCCCGCCTGGATATAACGCATCAGTGCTACCCGCTGGGCATCGGTATCAAACACATCATTATTGGTATTCGAAAACACCAAGGCATCGTACTGTTGCAGGTTTTCATCTGTAAACACTTGCGGATCATCGGTCGCATCCACGGAAAATCCATGCTGTTTGCCTAATTCCTTAAATGCGAAGATCGAGTTTTCGATGTTGTCGTGCACAAATCCCACCCCGTTCTTGGTATAAATGAGTATCCTGACCTTCTTCCAATCTACCGGCTGCGCTAATGCCGCCTGGGCAAACGAAAACAACAACCAAACCGCCAGCCCCGGCGGTATCCATCGCGAAAAAAAGCTGTAAATCATGGTTTTCATCGCTATTTCTCAACTGTATGTTATCGCTTGGAAAAGGACTTCCACATCTGCTCGGCCTCATCAGCAGAAAGTGTATCGTCAAAGATTATCAGCCGGTAACGTAAGGTGTAGGTGTTTCCTGCCTGCAACGTCCAATCTTTGTTTTTGGTTGGGGAAAAATTGAAGAATTGATCGCCCCTCCCCCCATTAGCATCTTCGGGCCACACCCGCACCGGTTCTGGAAAATTATAATTATCGGGGTGTGAAAGGAAGAGGATCCCTCCTTCACCGTTCCCCAGTTTGCCGGAAACCAGGGCCCATCGTTCCAACGATCCGTCGGCGTCGTTCCGTGTCTTCCCGCTGGATGTTAGCACACGACTGTTGGTATTTGTCCACTCCGGTGTCGCCCTGAATCCCAACCCACCGTAGCGGTATTCCTTCAAAATAACATCGGCTTCGGTGATCGGCTGCAGCGTAGAATAAAGGTCGCATTGATATCGATTGGCATCCAGTTGGGAAACGGCAACCCGCAGGTGTTCTCGCATGATGACCGTTTCGGCTCCATCGTTAAAAACGACGTGATCATGTACGGTCTCAAATCCGGCTTTTTCCGCGTCACCGAATGTATCTTCGAAACCCACAAAACGTACCGTCCCTTTTTTGTCGCCGATATTCCAGAGATCATATAGTTGCCCCTGGTATTCGACGTGTGTCCAAGGATTCCACAGGCCGTAATGATGGTAATGATCTTTGGGTTGAATGGAGGTAAGCACCTTCCCAGACAAGGTATACAAGGGATGGATATAGCCGGATCGGCTGTATGCTTTATCGACTCCAGTAGGGGGTTGTTTCACGGTATACCGATAGGTAAGCAGTGATTTGCCTTCCGGGGTTTTCAACACCAATTCATCGGGTCCTTTCTCTGCTGCATAGGACTTGCGTTGCCGGCTCTCCTGGCCAACGGTATGGCCAATTCCCAAACCTAACACAAGACACATCACCCATATCTTTGACATATAATTAGCGCTTGGTTTATATTCCAGCACTAAAGTTATTAAAAAGCACGTGATTAGCGAATATTTACTAAAAGAAGTCACCGTGAATTCGCCAAATTAGCGTCTAAGGGGCTATTCAACCGTTATACTATAAATCGGAAATCATCCCTCCTTTCCAGATGGATGAGATGTTGCCTCCCAATGGGATATCAGGGGACGACTACATAATTCCTAAACTCAGTTTCCGGCGTAGCCGAAAGATCGATGAGGTATCCGTTGATAACGGCGTAAGCGGGCACCTCTCCCCGGGCAAGAAAAAAGTTAGCCTCCTGCCCGAGATGCGGACTGGCTGCCAGGGGTTGCCGCTGATGGAACACGACCAAAGGCAATGTGTGATGCCGATCATCGGGCATGTGCGTCACCTGAATCGCAAAATACCCCTGCTGCAGCAATTCCATGGCTTGCTCCAAGGAAACATCCGCAACACTGCCAAACGGCTGCGGATAGATTTTACCGGGCATGAAATGATAACCGGTTGCGTCCAACTCGTCGTACCCAAAATTTTCTTTCAAATCACCGATATCCGTGATGCGTGAACGAACGTAATAATGGCTTCCCACAGTCTGTTCGTCGCGGTTGATGGCAATATCGATGGTATAACTCCTGGAATCACGCGAGGCGCCGACATGACGTAGCAATACGTCCGAGAGTTTGGAATCACTGAATGGTATGGTTTCGTATTCGGCGATGCTATATTGGTCGTAACTATCCTGTGCAATTTCAATCAACGAATTAAGAATGACCATAAAATTGAGCTTCCGGATGAATTGCTTTTCGGGATCTCCCTTATAGCCACCTGACTCGATCAGCACCGTGCTTGTTCCCCAGTGCTGAAAATTATCTCCGAAAGAGCGGGGCGAGTAGGTGTCGTCATACTTGGCCACGCCATTCGGCACATATCCTTGCAGCAGGCGGTTTATACCCGCCGCAATTTTCATGGCATTGCCCCGTACCTCATTGACTTCACGTTCTTCGTTGTAAGCTGGTGCCAGCAATGCGATGGTTACCGGAATGGGCGTTCCGGGCACGTTGTAATAAATATTCATGTCGTGCAGATTAAACCCATAATCGGGCTGCACCGCCTTGGCAGCTTGGATAAGCAGTTGTCCTTCCACCGTTACACCCGCCCGTGCATCTCGGTTCAGGTCTACGTCCATGGCGTTGCGGCGTGTGTACACATCGGCACCGTCCGGGTTGAGCATCGGTATGAAATACAGGCTTGTCTGTGTGCTCAGCAGGTTCCGTATGCTATCCATGCCATCGCCCTGACCTTCTAGAAAATTAAAAATATCCATCAATGCCATCGTCGCCGTGGGCTCGTTGCCATGCATTTGCGACCATAGCATCACTTTTTTCGGTCCCTGCCCATACTTCAACTGATAAATAGGCTGTTTAAGTACCGAGATTCCCAATTGGGTCACCTCAAAGATACCTGCCCCTTTGCGTTTGCTGATGAGCGGTTCGATATCCGCATGTTTGAAGCGCCTGTGAACGATGGAGGGCTCCCGGTACGTTTCGAACGCATTACTCAAGCGGGCCGTATCGGGCACGTAGGTGATGCGGCTTTGCCCGTTGCCTTGGCAAGCAGTGGATACTAAGATTATCACAAACAAATAAACTAGCCGTTTCATGTCGTTTTAAAAATAGGTTCCACTATATGGATGCTGCCCTGTGTCGCATCGATACGCACTCTGGCCCCTATGGGCAGGATAAACTGTTCATCGATGTGACCAATCCGTGCCCCTTGAAATGCAGGTATCCCCAACGGCCTGATGTAATCGTACAATATCTGTTCCACCGTTAGCGAGTTTGCCGGGTTTTTGGATCGGCAGTCTGTACACTGGCCGAAAACAAAGCCTTTGATTTTGCGCAGGGCGCCCGTTAGCGCTAGCTGGCTGAACATCCGATCGATCCGATAGGGCTCTTCGCCTATTTCTTCCAAAAACAGAATACCGTCTTCAAAATCAGGAAAATAGGCAGACCCCGCAATACCCGTTAAAACCGTGAGGTTTCCCCCAAAGAGTCGACCTTCGGCCGTGCCCCCGGTTATTGTGTTGGGTTTCCGATCGGCAGTATACATAGGTAACTTCCCATCAAAAAACAACTGCTCGAATTGCCGGATGACCATGGGTGTCCAGTGACTGTTTGCCACGGCACCGTGAAAGGTGATCAATCCGGTTTGCGTATAGATGGCTTGATGAAAAGCCGTAATATCGCTGTATCCCAAAAAAATCTTTGGGTTCCGGGCGATCAGTTGGTAGTCCAGGCGATCGAGCACTCGGGCGGCTCCTGATCCACCACGCAGGCATACGATGGCCTTTATATCGGGGTCGGCAAACATACGTTCAATATCCGCGATCCGTTCTGCATCTGTTCCCGCCAAATATCCGTATCTTTTCCCAACGTTTGCTCCCCATTTGACACGGAGGCCCAATGTTGCAAAATTTTCATCGGCAAGAGCATATCCGCGGTCATCTACTAACGGCGACGATGGCGTGATTATCCCTACCGTGTCTCCTCTACGGATGAGGGGAGGATAAATATTCGGGTGTTGGCGAGCGACGACGCGACCTGATTTCATTGTCGTCGACAGGGGCAAAGCCACCATCCCCAACCCAATGGCCTTGATGAACGTCCGTTTATCCATTTTTGAACTATATTATCGATTAAACCTCAGTCGCTGGGCATTCCCATCTTCCACAATCCTACCGTCGGTATATACCAGATTGCCCGACACATACGTATGCATAATCGTCGATGTGAACGTATGCCCCTCAAAAGGCGACCAACCGCACTTAGATAAAATGTTGTGTTTCGCTACCGTATAAGGTCTGTTTAGGTCAACCAACACGAGGTCTGCCCAATAACCTTCGCGGATAAATCCACGCCGGTCCAGTTGGAAACAAATGGCCGTATTGTGCGCCGTCTTTTGAACTAACTGCTCAAGAGTAAGCTTTCCTGCCCGATGCATATCCAACAATGCTTGCAACGCATGCTGTACCAATGGCCCGCCGGATGGTGCTTGTAAATAAGGTTGCCTTTTTTCCGCTAAGGTGTGGGGAGCATGATCCGTTGCGATGACGTCGATTCGTCCATCAAGCACCGCATGGAGTATCCCTTCACGGTCTTCACTTGTTTTCACAGCAGGGTTCCACTTGATAAAATTGCCCTTCGCTGCATAGTCTGCATCACTGAACCACAGGTGATGAATGCATGCTTCCGCGGTGATGCGTTTGCCTGTCAGCGGGGTGTCCCGCTCAAATAAGTCGGCCTCCCTTGCCGTCGAAATGTGGAGAACGTGCAGGCGTGAGCCGTGTTTTTTAGCCAGTGCAACGGCCCGCGAAGACGAGATGTAACACGCCTCTGCCGAACGGATCAACGGATGCATTTCCGTAGTCAAGGCATCACCATACGTGTCCTTATACCGGGATAAATTCTGCCGGATCGTTGCTTCATCCTCACAATGCGTGGCAATCAACATCGGTGAGTTGGAAAATATTCCTTCCAACGTGCGTTCGTCATCTACCAGCATGTTGCCGGTAGAAGACCCCATAAACACCTTAACACCACATACATCTCGGGGATCGGTCCGCAACACCTCATCCAGGTTATCATTGGCAGCTCCCATATAAAACGAATAATTGGCCAGCGACTGTTTGGCGGCAATCTCGTATTTATCCTGCAAAAGCTGTTGCGTAAGCGCATTCGGAACGGTATTGGGCATTTCCATAAAGGAAGTGGTACCACCGGCTACCGCAGCGCGGCTTTCGTGCCAGATATCGGCTTTGTAAGTCAGACCCGGTTCACGGAAATGCACCTGATCATCAATCAAGCCGGGGAATGCATGCAAGCCTTCCGCATTCACCTCGGTATCAGCCGAAGCCGAAATTTCGGGAGCTATCTTTTCAATACGGCCATTGGAAATCAATATATCAGCAGTGATTGTCTGCCCTTCATTGACAAGGGTAGCTGCTTTAATAAGGGTTGTCGCCATGCGTTTGCTTTTCAGCAAAGATACATAAATACAACCAAGACCCGGGCAACCCTATTTTATTCAGGTGCACAGCCGATTCCCGTCGACCTATTTATCTCCTATCACAAAGGAAGATTTGCCATGAACTGCACATTGAGTGCTCCGATATCCAAGCCTACCAGGAACGATGGCATCGTCGGCGCAAATACCCAAGCACGATTGTGCCGGTACACATACCCCCTTCTATAAGGATCATAATACGTGCGGTATTTGGGGAAGTAAACGTATTCCGTATGGTGGTGAAACCGCTTTCCATAGTACCAGTTGTCGTGATCGCGGTAGCGGAGTCCTTTGCCTTTGGCGTATCTTTTATATGCTCGATCGCGCTCCTCATAGTACCTGTGATACGGACGATCGTGCTTTGCATAGTTGTGAAAAGCCTTTTCACGTTTTTTATGGTACTTTACATGCTCTTTTCTTTCCTTACTCCAATGCCCTTTACCCCGCTTTTGGGCACTGGCGTCAAACGTGAAACCAACTATAAATACAAGGGCGGCAATACAAATCAATAACTTCTTCATAGCATTAATCTTCTACGTACAACATACGATTTAACTCCTATCGGTAGGACAGCAGAAGTTATGCCAAGGTTTAACATCAGTTTTTCAGGAGCCGCTGAATTTCGTCCAATTTCATCAGGGCTTCCACGGGAGTAAGGGTGTTTACGTCAAGATTATTGAGCATATCCCGGATTTTCACAAGAATCGGATCATCGATGGAAAACATCTGCAGCTGATAAGCCTGCTTCTGAATTTTTTTGATACTATCTTTGATGCGTTCACCGCCTGTACGCTCCTGCTCCAGTCGTTTGAGGATCTCATTCGCCCTTTGCAGCAACTTGGGCGGCATACCCGCGAGTTTGGCAACGTGAATACCGAAGCTATGCTCGCTGCCCCCCGGCACCAACTTGCGTAGGAATATCACCTTATTATTCACCTCTTTTACCGATACATTGAAGTTTTTAATTCTTGGAAATGAGGTTGCCAACTCATTCAGTTCGTGGTAATGCGTTGCAAATAAGGTTTTGGCCCGGGCGGTTGGATGGTTATGAAGAAATTCAGCGATGGCCCAGGCGATGGATATGCCATCATATGTACTCGTACCGCGCCCGATCTCGTCCAGCAGAATCAGACTCCGCTCGGAGAGGTTGTTCATGATGCTTGCCGTTTCATTCATCTCCACCATGAATGTCGATTCGCCCGACGAGAGGTTATCAGAAGCTCCCACACGGGTAAATATCTTATCGATCAACCCGATAGATGCTTCTTTGGCCGGAACAAAACATCCGATCTGCGCCATGAGTACGATGAGCCCGGTTTGGCGCAGTAACGCAGATTTACCCGCCATATTAGGACCGGTGATGATCATAATCTGCTGGCTATCGTTATCCAAGAAAACATCGTTTGTGATATAATCTTCGCCGACAGGTAGGTTTTGCTCGATCACCGGATGGCGGCCTCCTTTTATATCGATGGTTTTTCCGTCAGTTACATCGGGGCGCACATAATGATTTTTTTCCGCGATAAACGCAAAGTTGAGCAGCACATCCAGTTGGGCAATCAACTGCGCATTTTGTTGCACCGGTTTGATATACGCCGCAACGGCCGAAAGCAACTCGGCATACAGCCGCGCTTCCAATACTTGGATCTTTTCTTCTGCACCAAGTATTTGTTCTTCGTACTCCTTGAGCTCTTCGGTGATATACCGTTCCGCATTGACAAGCGTCTGCTTACGTACCCATTCCGCAGGCACTTTGTCTTTATGTGCATTGGTTACTTCCAGGTAGTAGCCGAAAACATTGTTGAATGCTATTTTCAGCGAGGGAATACCTGTAGCCTCCGATTCTCGCTTTTGAATTTCAAGGAGGTAATCTTTACCACCATATGCTACTTTCCGAAGCTTGTCTAATTCTTCATTTATCCCGGCAGCAATTACATTTCCTTTGTTTATCGAAACAGGCGGTTCAGCATGCAAGTACGTCTCAATTTGCTCGCGGATTGGGATACATGGGTCTAATTTCTCGGCGATCGCTTTCAGGGATTCGGTGTCCGTTTGACCGGCAAGTACCTGCAGCTTCTCGACGGCCTGTAATGCACGCTTTAGTTGGGCGATTTCCCGCGGATTCGCTTTTTGCAGGCCTACTTTGCTGATCAGGCGTTCCAAATCTCCGATCTGCTTTATTTCGCCGACCAGCTCCTCGCGCCGCTCCCTATGTGTATACAGGTACGCTACGACATCAAGTCGTTCGTTGATGGCCGATTTATCCTTCAGCGGCATAACCATCCAGCGTTTAAGCAATCGAGCGCCCATTGGAGAAGTGGTCCGATCCAATACATCGGCTAATGTCACGGCATTTTCGTTGGCCGACCCTACCAATTCCAGGTTACGGATGGTGAACCTGTCGAGCCACATATACCGGTCTTCTTCAATGCGCGAGATGTTGGTGATGTGTTGCAGATTGCGGTGTTCGGTTTCGTTAAGGTAATGCAGTGCCACCCCAGCCGCTACGATACCCAAGGGCAAACGTTCGATACCAAACCCTTTCAGGGACTTGACCTCAAAATGCTTAAGTAATGTTTCGACGGCATAATCGCCTGTGTAAGGCCATTCGTCGAGCGTATACGTATAGAAATGGGTACCGTATTGTTCCACAAACGCCTTATATTGGCGCTTGCCCATGATCACTTCAGTCGGTTTGAATCCTTGCAGAAGTTTATCTATATAGGCAGAGTTGCCCTGTGACACCAAAAATTCGCCCGTGGAGATATCCAGAAAGGCGACGCCTGCTTGTTGCTTATCAAAAAAGACCGATGCCAGGTAATTATTTGACTTCTGCTGGACGATGTTGTCGCTGTACGAAACGCCCGGTGTTACCAGCTCGGTGACGCCGCGTTTTACGATGGTTTTGGTCGTCTTGGGATCTTCCAACTGATCACATATGGCCACCCGCTGTCCAGCACGGACCAGCTTAGGGAGGTATGTCTCCAAGGAATGGTGCGGAAAACCCGCTAAGGCGGTCTCCGATTCGCTGCCATTGCCCCGCTTGGTCAGGACAATCCCCAGGATGCCGGCAGCCTTTACTGCATCTTCTCCGAATGTTTCATAGAAGTCTCCTACCCGGAACAATAGCAATGTGCCGGGATATTTGACCTTGATGCTGTTGTATTGCTGCATCAAGGGGGTTTCTTTTTTTGCTGCCTTTGCCAAGCCGGTTATTTTGTGCGTGGCCGTAAACTTAGATAAATTCCCTTTTATATGCAATTTCACGTTGCATATAAAAGGGAATTTATCGGTCTCTCCTCGGCCATTGAAAAAAATTGCGCCGAGGAAAAATAGGATTATTGAAGGGGTTTGATAAGCTTCAATTTGTATATTCGCATCGCGGAAACTATGGCAACAAAGCGAAAACGAAAAAAAAAGACGAAGTGGGTATCTCGGTTCATTCCCCAAGTAGGCAATTTATACCTACGCTGGGTGCTGCGTATCGTCATCGCTTTCTTCGTTGTTACCATCGTATGGGTTATGCTGCTTAGCTTTATCAATCCACCTATTACGTGGTTAATGATACAACGTGGGTTTGAACGCAAAAGCGATGGTGAAGCATGGAAAATCACTAAGCAGTGGGTACCTTATGAAGACCTTTCCGATAATTTAAAGCGAGCAGCCATCGCAGGCGAAGATGCCCGTTTCCTCACACACTGGGGGTTTGACAGCGAGGCCATTGCAGACGCTTATCAACGTAATAAAGATGGTGGCCGGCTACGTGGCGGAAGTACCATCAGTCAGCAAACCGCGAAGAATGTGTTCCTTTGGCCAAACCGCTCGTGGATCCGGAAAGGGTTTGAAACCTATTTTACGCTTTTGATCGAATTGTTCTGGAGCAAAAAACGGATTCTCGAAGTATATCTCAATGTAATTGAGACGGGAGATGGTTTATATGGTGTTGAGGCCGCTACCCAACATTACTTTGGAAAGTCTGCCAAAAGTCTTACCAAGCGTCAAGCGGCACTCTTGATAGCGGTGCTGCCCAACCCGCGACGATGGTCCCCGGCCAAACCTACAGCATTTATCAACCGTAAAGCGGGCACCATCGTGCGGTATATGGGGTATAGTGAAGTACCTTAATCGCCGATCAGTGTCGTGATTGCGTTGCTTAGTAGCCGCACGCTATTCTACAGAAAGTATATACCGTACGATTGCTTCAGCATCGGCCTGTTTCAATCCTGGGTGCGGCGTCATAGCCATATCACCCCAGACACCCGATCCGCCCTCTATAATCTTGTCCACCAACTTAGGGATGTCTTTATCTCCGTATTTCTGGGCTATCCTCGCATAAGCAGGTCCTACCAGCTTCTCATGTTCTTGATGGCAAGCTACACAATCCGAGTCGGCAATAAGCATTTTACCTCTTTCTTCGGGAGTTCGGTTGTCCGTCTTTGCTGCTTCTGCTGCCGCGAGCTGGTCTTTCCGAAAGGATGCCACAGCAAAATTATCTTTCAATTCATCATAGTCCTTGTCAGTAAGCGCGCGCCAGCCGTATTTCGGCCATTGTGGGTCATCAACAATAAAGCCCGGCACTGCCAATTCTTTTTCATCAGCTAGCGAGCCAAGCAGCCAAGCCGCTTTCGCAGGCTGGTCAGCCAAGTAATCGTTATCTTTTTTTAGCATACTCCACCAGACTGGCTTCAGGTAGCGGAACGACTCCTTCAGTGCATAGTCAATATAGTAATCCGTTGGCATCGTAGCAGCATCCAACAATGCAACAACGGATCGTTCTGTTTTAAAATGGCTCAGCGAAATAATTGCCTGCAGCCTTACTTTCATGGAACTGTCTTTGGAAAGATCGATCAGCTTATTCTCCGCCTCTTTGATACGATTCCGCCAGAAAAACAACACCCTGGTAGCCGCTGTCCGGATATCGTCATGCCTGCTATTTAACAATTCCTCCAGCAACCGCTGGTTAAGCTGGTTGAACTGCTGATATACCCACAAACCTTCCAAACGGTGTTGATCGTAGAGGCTGTCGCGCCTATCCAAACCGGCAATCCACTGATTCAGCGCCGGCAAAACCACCTCGGCGTCCAGCTGCCGCAATTGTGTTCTCACCCGGTAACGCACCCTGTCTTCATATTCCTTTAATTGATCCAGCAGTTTATCAATGGGCAATTTTGTAAGGTTCACCGGTTTCAGGGGTTCTCGGTTTTTATAGGTTATCCGCCATATCCGGCCATGGGTATGATCGCGGAGTGGATCCCGCAAAGCTCTTTCACCGTGGTTGATAATGGGATTGTACCAGTCAACAATATACAGGGCGCCGTCGGGACCGAACTGTAGATCTACCGGTCGGAAATTGGGATCTGTTGATTGCAGCAAGGGTTCAATTTCTTGCGCTACAATACCACTTCCGCTTTCGTTTATACGATGCTGTTTAGTGCCCATCGTACCTACGAATGTATTGAATAGCACATTCCCCTGCAGCTCCTCGGGGAAGTGTCTACTGGAAATAATTTCTGTTCCGCAGGTCTTAGGTTTGCTCATCGATGTCAGGAAGTCGCGCATCGTTGTGTGCTTCACCGGATAATCGGTCGCTACGGTAAGGGGGGGTGCAAAGTAATTCATGCCTGTGGAAACATCACTGATAATCTCCGTACCGTCTCGAAGGAACACATGCCCCCAAGGATTGGCATAGGGGTATGAAACGTAAGGTTCGAGCTTATTTGTCAGGGGTTCAAAGCGCCAGGTAGCACCGTAGTCGCTTCGCTGTGGTCCCCAAGGCGTTTCTATTTGCGAGTGCAGAAAGGTACCGGTATGCCAATATAAGGCGCCATCGGGCCCCCAAGTGTGGGTATCTAGTGTATGATGCACATCTTCCGTACCGAACCCGTGGAGAATAATTTCCTTTTCATCCGCTTTTCCATCTCCATCTGTATCTCTCATGAACCAAAGATTAGGCGGTTGTGATACATATATCCCCCCATTGCCCAGTTCCATACCCATGGGCATATACAAACTGTCCGCATAAATAGTTTCACTGTCCGCAACACCATCTCCGTCCGTATCTTCCAGAATCAGTATCTTATCATTGGGTTGTACACCCGGCAAGTACTGCGGATAAGATGGCATATCGGCTATCCACATCCGGCCCTGGGGGTCGAACGTGATCGTAACCGGATTGGTCAGTGAAAAATCAACTTCCGATGCAAAAAGATTAATCTCAAAGCCCTCTGGCAATATAAACTGATCTGTGGAGGGCTTTTTTAGATTTGCCTTATCCAGTGGTTCGAATTGTATCGTATCATTAAGTATGTGATCGCTCTGTACAAAGTTCGCCAAATCGTCTACCACGCTTTGTTTCCAGACAATACTATCGAGGCGTAACACCATATTTCCGAGTTTGGCGAATTCCTTGGGGTAGGAAATGGGGCCACCCGGGGGTTGTACCCAAGGTTCCTCTCTGCGTCCTACAATATATTCGCTGTTTACCGCCCGGTAGAGGTAGAAAAATTGCTGATTTTTCTTGTCAATTATTTTCTTCAGATTTTGCAGATGCTGGTCACTTTCTTGCCAGACAGCAACCGGCAAAGCCAGCGATTTTGCTATTATTTCGCCAACAGCTTTATAGCCAGCTTCATTTAGATGGATGCCATTAATGGTAATCTTATCCTTTCCTTTCTGTAGTTTCTTTGTGGCCTCAAACAGGTTGATAAAGGGGATATCCAGTTCCTTTGCTACCTGTTGCATACCGTCAGTATATAACGCAAGGTTTTTATTGTGCTCGGCAGGATCGGGAAGAAAACCTCCCATCTTTTCATGAGCGATGGGTGAAACTAAGACGACCTGTGGGGGTGTTTTACCATTAAATTGTTGCTGCTGCAAATGTTGTAGGTAAGTGGTGAGCTGTGCCTTAAAAACACCTAAACTATCCGGCCCCTTAAACGCCTCATTTAGTCCATAACACGCAAGTATGAGGTCTGCTTTATATGCCGTCATCAATTCATCCTGTGTGGGAAAGTTCAACGGGCGGGACTGCATATTAATTTCGTCTGCACTCCAGCCCAGGTTCCGGACCGTAATGTTCTTATCCGGAAAGCTTTTATACAACAAAGGTTCCAGGTAGTTATAATACTGCAACCGTTCTGCAAACGTGTTCCCGATAATGACGATACTGTTATTGGGTTGGGGGTTCAACTTATACACAACTTCGGGCTCGCTATCCGCACAAGACGAAAGTATAGCAATAAACGAAAGGAAACTGGCCCTTAAAATAAGTTGTCTGAAAAACATGAGTAACAAGTTAGTGGGTTTGATGTCTGATGAAAAATACCTTGACAATGATTTATAAAACACGGTCAAGGTACAAATATTACCAATCCTCATTTTGTACTAAGTTGGGATTTTTTTCCATTTCTCTTTGCGGAATAGGCATAAAGTACATTTTTTCCTGAAAAACACAGGGAACGCCATCTACCGGTTTTCGCTCATAAGTATAGGTATCCGCTGCTACCCTTGTAATATACATAGCACCGAACTGTTTTCCATCGAGCACATCTGCCGCAATTTTCCATCTTCTCAGATCCCAATAACGTTTTTGTTCGAAACACAATTCAATGTAGCGCTCATGCCTTATTTTTTCTCTCATCTGTTCCTTTGTAAGTCCCGCGGGTAATTGATAAGGATCTAACCCAGCCCTTCGACGAATATCTTCAACCGCTTTATACACGCTTGCATCCGGACTGCTGAGCACTTCATTGTGCGCCTCGGCATAGTTTAACAACACTTCTGCATACCTTAATTCCGGCCAATTTTGATCGCTTCCTACGCCACCGTAATAATCCTGATTCGATTCGTCTGTACCTTTTCTCATCAAATACCCAGTTACCGTCTGATAGGGAATATTGATACCATCATCTCCTCCCACATACGTGTACACGGGTAGTCCCTGAAAGCCAAATATAGAACCATTTACGATTAATGTGGCATCAAACCTGGGATCTCTGTTCACATATGGGTCGGCCGGGTCATAGCCGGAAGAGGGATCAGTAATGCGCTTTCCATTTTTCATTTCAAATGCATCCACCAGTTCCTGAACGGGAGAGCGACGTGAGGCATCCTGCCGTGAGCGAGAATCAGGCATAGCCCATGAGTCCCACCCATGCTCTCTCAGCGGTTTCAGAAACTGTACGCTGAACACCTCTTCGTCATTATTCTTGTCTAGCATGATCCTTCTGAAATCCGGGTGCAGTTGGTAGATACCACTTTCTATCACCTCCCGGTTCGTGGCGGCGGCTGCCTGCCAACGGCTCTCATCGTTAGAAGGATTATACAACCTACTCGCCCAGAAGAGCTGTACCCTACCTAAGAAGGCTTTGGCGGAATACTTATTCACTTTCCCCACATCCACAGACCGGTCGCCATACGAGGCCGGCAGCAATTCAATGGCTTCTTCTAACTCTTTTATAATAAAGGAAAAAGTTTCGTCTGTGCTTGCTCGGGAAACAAACAAATCATCGTCTTGCGTTTGAGGTATGGTAATGATGGGAACACCACCGTATCTTTTTACCATATCAAAATACAACTTCGCGCGAAGGAATTTCACTTGGCCGGTAAGAACCGTTTTGTCTTGTTCTTCCAATGCTGACGCATCGACATTTGCCAGGAACATATTGGTTCTCCTTACTTCGTCATATGCCCAGTAGTCCATCGGATTTTTATCGGCAAACCATTGCCCTTGTACAACATCCCTAGGTGCCCCGCCCCAGAAGTTTCTGGATTCATCCGTTATGTTGTCATATAAGTCATGATCAAACGCAGGAACGTCCGCGTACATCTTGTTTACGAAAAGCTGTAGGAGCGCGGGATCGCTAAACATCGCTTCTTCGGGAATAGAGGTGGGGGCTTCCCTATCTAAGAAGTTCTTACTACATGAAATAGTCAGGAAACTGAAAAAGATTAGTATACCAATATGAAGATTTAATTTTTTCATGGCCTCAATAGTTAAAAAGAGAGATTAATACCTAGGTTGAGTGTACGCTGTTGCGGATAATATGCTCCGTCGGTATTTTCAACTTCCGGGTCGAACATTTTCATCTTATCAAAAAGGAAAATATTAGTCCCTGAGAAATATACCCGTAACGACTGAGTACCCAATTTTTGGCTAATACTTTTTGGTAAGGTATAGCCTAAATCGATCGAACGCAACCGAAGATAGCTGGCATCCCGGATATACAAGCTAGACTCTTGAGAGTTATTGGGGTGCTGGTTTTCCCATGGCCTAGGATATTTTGCATCGCGGTTTTCGGGCGTCCAATAGTCCAATAGGTCTCTGAAATTGTTGTGCGAGCCGCCGTTAAAAAATGTCCTTGAACGTCCATACAGCATTTTTTTCATCCTGGTTGCACCTTGGAACAGCACATTCAGATCAAACCCTTTATACGATCCGCCGAAAGACAATCCTCCCAGTAGTTTGGGTATGTTGTTATCCATCGAAATAACCGTGCGGTCCTCTGCATCGATCACCTTATCGCCATTGATATCCGCATATTTAACATCCCCGGCTTTTTGTCCACCGTTAAACTGCGGATAATAACCGGCAACTTCTTCATCCGACTGGAAAAAGCCCAGTGCCTTATACCCAACGATGAAGTTCAGGGGCCTCCCCGTTTGCAATAGGTAATCCGGAATATTAGCCGGCTCATCCAACAAAATCACTTTACTTTGAGCGAAACCCATGTTGGCTTTTACAAAATAGGTCAGGTTGTTAATATTATTTTGATGCGTAAGTGCGACTTCGAAGCCCTTGTTGTCGACTTTGGCGTAGTTTTCCGCGGGAAGTGCAGCGCCAATTGTGGCCGGAATCGAACGGATTCTGCTCAACAAGATGTTGGATGTTCTTTTATAAAAGAAATCCAGCTCAAAAGACAAGAGTCTGCTCCACATCGAACCATCCAAGCCTACATTGGCAATCGCGGCGCTTTCCCAGGTTACGTTCGGATTGGGAAGCACCCCGGGAATGACGCTGGTATAGGCATTTGATCCCGATATAATGGTAGAAGAGAGATCATACACCTGTTGATACTGAAAGGTTGGTATTCTTCCATTATATACGTTTCGGTCGTTTCCTACCAAACCATAAGACGCTCTAAGTTTCAAATTATCAACAAAACTTACCCCCTCACTATTCCTGAAAAATGGTTCTTCGGACAATTTCCATCCTGCTGATACGGCCGGAAAATTACCATATTTATTACTGGTGGGAAATGCGACAGAGCCATCGGAACGGAACGATGCTTCCAGCAGGTATCTATCTTTGTATGCATACTGCAACCTGCCGACAAAGCTGCGTCTGCCGTCGGTAAATGAACTACCGTTGGCGTCTTTTTGTTCTTGTCCCCCATACAATAACTCATCAAGGCCATTAGCCGGAAAATTGGTCCTAAAACCACTGAATTCTTTTGATTTGGCATCAAACTGTTCCACCAGCACAATTCCCCCCACTTCATGGTCACCAAATTGCCGCTGATAGTTTAAACTTAAGTTCAACGTCGTTGTATTATAGTCGCTATATTGTTGGCTCAACGCAGTCTTACCATTCCACCCGCCATAAGGATATACTTCAATGGTATTGCCCGCCTCATCCTGACGGTTCATCAGGATAGGTACCTGATACGTCTTGGCAGTGTTCGCTTCCTGTCCAAAAGAAGCACGTCCCTGTAAGTATAGGCCTTGTATAAAACGCAACTCATGTCTCGCTGAAATAGTTGCCTGAAAAATGTCGGTCTGCTCTCTTTGGTATCCGGTTTTAATCTCTTCCACCGGATGCTGTTCACGGGTGTAGAAAATAGTCCCATCGGGGTTATATAACTTATCGTAGGGATAGGCAGCCATGATATCGCTGAATATAGATTCCGGAGAATATCCACTGCCGTTATTATTTCTGCGACTGGCATCGATATCCAATGATAGCGTGAAGTTTTTGTTTATACGGGCGTCCACATTGGACCGGGCTGTATATCTTTTGTAGTTGAGATTGTCATACAATCCATCCTGGTCCATGTATCCTACAGACATAAAATATTTTATCGCATCGGTCCCTCCATTTACACCGATATTTTGCTGGGTTTGAAACGCCTTTTTATTCAACGTAAGGTCATACCAGTTCTGCTCTTGCACCTTCCCCTGTAAAATATCTTGCATTTCTTCATCGGAGTATGCGGGCGGCAATCCCATATTCTGGCGTGCTACATTTTTGGTTTGAGCGTATTCTGGACCAGTCATCAACGCTGGGTAAATAGTCGGGTTTTGGATACCGGCGAAGCCATTGTATGATATGGTTGGCTTTCCGGCCTTTCCGCGTTTGGTAGTAACAAGGATCACACCGTTGGCCGCCCTGGATCCATACACGGCGGTAGCAGAGGCATCCTTTAAAATCGAAATGCTTTCTATCTCGTTGGGATCAATCTGATCCAAGCTCCTTACGATATCGTCTATCACTACCAAGGCACTATTATCTCCAAAAGTACTTACACCCCTAATCATAATCTGGGAACCGCTTCCCGGCTTTCCATTATTATTCACCGCGGTGATGCCCGGCAACCGCCCTGCAAGCGAATTGGTGATATTGGTTGCTCCAGACTTCACGACCTCTTGTCCTTCTACAGTAGCTACCGAACCGGTAAGGTCTGCCTTTTTCTGCGTCCCATACCCCACGACCACCACCTCTTCCAAATCGCTAACATCGGCCTTCAGCGACACGTTGATAACCCGTTGATCACCAATCTCCAATTCATTGGTTTTAAAACCAATATTACTGAAGACAAGCGCATGTCCCTGCTCCGGCGCTACGATGTCGTACAAGCCATCCGCGCGTGTAGTAGCTGCTATCGCTGTTCCTTTTACCCGCACGGTAACACCCTCCAAAGGATTCCCTTCTTCATCCGTGACCCGGCCCGTTACCGTTCGTTGTTGGATCAGCTTAGGTTGTTGCATTAACTGATCAGGTAAGTCGGCGGCCGGCCTCACATTTTTTTTAGGAGAAAAATACACTACGTTGCCGACAACCCGATAGCCGAAAGGTTGATCCGCAAAAACGTGAGGCAGTGCGTCCAATATCTCTACCCCTTTCAAAGACAACGTTACCGGATTGGCTCGCATTAAATAACCTTCGTCTAATACGAAAGAATACCCGCTTTGCCGTTGTAATTGCTGGATAACGGATTTGAATGACCTATTATTAACTTCAATATCTACTTTTTGTGCCATCGCGCCAGCCATGGATTGGAGGGATAATACACAGGTAAGCAAAATTATTAACTTCATAATAAGGAGTGCTTGTAAGAGCACCTTGCCGTAAATCGACCGCCCGTAAAAAAGCGAAAAGCGACCATTGGCATAATGGCTATAATTCATTATTTTTGTCATGTTGGTTAGGAAAAAAATACAGTTCAATATTGGTTTTCTGCCCGACAGTTGCCGGATTTCGAGGGCAATCGAAATTCGGCTTTTTCCCTCCGGACAGGCGGATGACCTTAGCTCCGCCAATCAAAGATCTTTTTTCTTATTCGATAATGCCAACCCTCCTTCCTTCTAATTTAAGTTTAACCTGGTAGGTTTCTTCAAGTGCTTTGAGTACGCTGGATAGGTTCTCATTCCTATTAATTATCACATAAGCTGTCTTGTTGGTCTTGAGTACAGGAACATCAACCACAACATCGTACCAACGTTCCACTTGACGCATCACATCGGCAAGCCGGGCTCCATTAAGTACAATCATGCCGTCTCTCCACGCAGTATAGTCAAAGATATCGACCTCACTGATATCGAGAAACGATCCACGTGTGACGGCTTGTTGGCCAGGTTTCAGATATGAGAATGAAGAACTGAGGTTAGTGCCTCCGGAACCAACAGCCTTTACACGCACGTTGCCTTCAACCAGCGTGGTTTTGGTCTCAGGATCGTCTGCATATGCGGAGACATTAAATTCGGTTCCCAACACTTCAATGACCTGGCCATGGGCAATAACTTTGAATGGTACGTGCTGTGCACCAGCTATCGCCACGTCAAAATAAGCTTCGCCTTCCAGTTCGATTACACGTTCATTGCCATCAAACCGAGAAGGATATTTCAATATCGACGCAGCGTTGAGCCATACCACGGTACCATCGGGCAGTTTAATCTGATACGTTCCGCCTTTGGGCGTAGTGAGTGTGAGATGTTGCTTGCCCCCTACACGTATCCCCTCGTTCACTTGCTCGCTAAGTACAGTACTTCCATCGAGGTAGGATATGCCATTATCTACGATAATTCCATCCTGCTTTTCACTCAGATCAATCGTTCGGCCATCGCCGAGGGTAAGGGTGGCTCGATTGCCACCGGGCTGTACATCCGCTATTGCCGGCCCCTCACGAAGTTGTAAAACGACGATGAAGTAGCTGGTCACAATAGCTATAAGAAACATTGCTGCTACGTATGGCAAAATCCCTCTCAACCGTTTGAGACGCGAACGTTTGGGTTGGATACGCTTGTGGATACCTTCTAATAAACGAGAAGAGCGCTCAATGTCCAGCGGTTCACGGTTATTCTGCAGGTCATCCGCATATAAGATAGACGCAATTGTTTCTAGTTCGTGCTGATCGGCGTGCCGAAGGTATTCAGCCATCCAACGGACGTCCTCCTCTGTCCATTGGGATCGCCGCAGAATTTGCTCGATACGCAACTGTCGTTTATCCACGATAACGTTTTAACCTAAATACAATAAAAGGTAAATTTCGGGGGGTATGGAGTCGGCTTTTTTTTTAACCCCAGCAATCCAGGAATGTGAGCAAGCCTATCGCAAGTAAATCGCGACCGTTTTGCCTGATATAGGTTTTGACGGTTTTCATCGCGATGGAAAGATGTTCCTTGACCGTATGTTTGGAAATACCCAATTCCCGGGCCACTTCTCCATAGCTTTTTCCTTCGAGTTTGCACCGGGTAAACACCAGCTGTTTTTGCTCCGTGAGTCTTGCTATGGCTCGCTCAAGCAACTCATGCTGTGATTCCAGGTCGGATGCCTCCTCACTACTATCCGCTACCGATTGGTGCAGCGAAAGTTCGCTTTTTGCTAGCAGTTCGCGAAGCGCCTTCTTACTGTGGTTTACCGTAAGGTGGTAGCTGATTACAAACAATAGTCCGCTGATAGACTTTCCCGGCTGGAGGGTATCCCGCTTTTCCCATAATTTGACAAATACATCTTGTAATAAATCGGCTGCGGTATCCTCGTTTTTGGTGAAACGTAAAATATTGCGGTAGATCGCGCCGTGGTACTGCCAATAGGTAGCATTGAATGCGTCAATATCACCCACCTTCAGCCGGTGAAGCACGTGCTGCTCATCAAAAAAACTTGTTTCTGCCATGCGCGTCTATTCGTGGCAGTAAATAAACGACTATTATCCAACAAAACCAATAAAACAAAAAGCTGCGCTGAACTTGCACAACAAAAAAGAATGCATTTGCTTACCTAAAAACCTGTGCATGCCAGCTTTCGCTCATCGGCACCTCCCACTTGGTTTCCAAATCCGGATAGGTAGCGACAAGATTATTGAATACCACCGTTTGATGCGTGATGTCACCTTGTTCCAGCAATTTTTCAAACTCGGCGCGCGACACCACGTGAATAGCGCCGTTGTCTCGATAGGCGATCTGCATCCGATCAAAAAGCGTCACTTCTAACTCCCGTTCAATCTCTTTTAATAGATGTACCGATTTATCAATGGAACATCCCGTTGGCGGAGCAACACCGTCATCCACCATGATGATGATAAACCGACCGTACCGGATTTCGGCCTTCGCAGCCAACGGCTTGCCGTGTGCTTTCCATGCTGAAGTGAAACCTTCCAACTTATCTAATACATACCTGCTTTCGGCATCGGTTAAAGACCGGCCTGCCTGATAGATCCAAACACGTTCCATAAGACAAAGATACTGAATTCCGATGGCGTTTCATTCCTTTATCAACTCCCGTAATAGGGAGCGATCATCAGATAAACAATGACCCCGGTAATGGCCACGTATAACCATAGCGGAAAAGTAACCTTGGCCAGTTTCCGATGCTTGGCAAAATTGCCCGATAAACCCCGAACAAACGTAACCAACACAAAAGGAATGATGACGATAGAAAGTAAGATATGGGTAATCAGAATAAAAAAATACACATACCGGATGGCACCCTGTCCGCCAAACGAGGTAGATTCAGCCGTCATGTGATAGGCCACATACATCATCAGAAAAGCAGCTGAGCAGCCGATGCAGATCTTCACCAACGTTTCGTGCAATTTACGATTCCCTTTTCGGATTGCAAACACAGCCCACACGAGCAGCACCGCAGTAATGCCGTTGATGGTTGCATAAATGGGAGGCAGAAAAGTAAGCGGTTTCACATCGTAGCCCAAATCCCGCAGGTTTACCCCAAACAAGATAGCTACCACCAGCGGAATAGCAATCGACAATACGACAATCCACTTGTTAAATTTCCGTTCAATTAAATCGTTATCCCCGCGCATTTCAAACCTCCAATTTCATATACTTCGTATTTCCAACCCTAACTTATAAAGGGCTTTTTTCTCGAATTTCTTCTACCAACAACAATTTAAGTTCATCAATTAACCGATCCACCTCTTTTTTATGATTAACGTCATAGTACCCACGGATATGCCGTTTAGAATCCACTAATATCAACGAAGAACTGTGTATAAATCCTGCGGCCTTTGTCGTATCCTGTAAGGCGTCGACCAAAAATCCATTGCGCGCAACATCGTATACATCGTCTTTGCCCGCAGTTAGAAAATACCACTTCTTGGATTCGGGATGGTAGGTTTTTGCATATTCATTCAACACCGCTGGCGAGTCGTACGCGGTATCCACCGTAATGGTATAGAAGTTGATCATTTTGTTAGCTACGAAACGCTCCGCTACGCGATTCATTTCGTTGTTCATGTGCTCACAGAATGTCTCACATCGGGTATAAAAAAAATTGACCACCGACACGGATGTGTCATTTGCTAACACATCCATCTGTCGCCCCTGCTGATCGGTAAGCGAAAACGGCGCTACCTCGTGAAACAGTGTATCCGGCACCTTTTTGCCCATACGGTTGCTAAATGTACCGGTAAGAACCTTCTCCCCGTAGATAGGCAGGCTTTTATAGCGGTTTTCGCCTTTTTTCTCTAATAAATAATATAAAAATCCTGGCAGTATCAAAATAACTGCCAGGATAATAATCTTCTTCAAACCATTGGTTTGCCTGATGGTCTCCATTAGGTATTAGGCCAAAAGGGGAATGGATTGAAGTGTCCTTTCAAATACGTTCCTTCGGTCAGCATCAATGCGATGAAATAAATGATAAACAGGAACACAACGACTACGGACATAATAAATCCAAATGTCTCGAATTTGAGGTGCATGAAATAGGCCACGATGTAATACGCCTTAAGCAAAGTCAGCAAAATGTAAACAATATTTACGCCGAGCCCTTTGCTGATAACTCCTCCGTGTACCAGAACCAACGCGATAAAAAACTCCAATGCAGTGATGGCAAGCAGGTAGAAAAAGACCCGCCAAATCCTGCCTTTGGTCATACCTTCGTGGTGTCCTTCCTCGTGCCCTACTAGCTGATCGTGATGTTGAGAAGCCATAGCTTACTATTGTGTTTTAAATTTTATACCAAATAAAAGAATGTAAATACAAATACCCATACGAGGTCTACAAAGTGCCAGTACAGGCCGACTTTCTCCACCATCAGGTAAGAACCGCGGCGCTCAAACGTGTTGGCCAATACCATCCCAAGTACAATAATGTTCAGTAGGATACCTATTGACACGTGAAATCCGTGAAACCCGGTAATCGTGAAGAAAAGATTGGCAAACTGCTGAGCCGACACTTCTGAAATCTCCTTTGAAAAGAAGGGTGCCAGACTTACCTCAGGCGAAACGCCTTCTTGCCCCGGAATACTTCCCCACCAGAATCCTGCGTGATGTAAGTGGGTCCACTCCAAAGCTTGGCAGCCGATAAACATCAAGCCCCCAATAATAGTGGCGATCATCCAACCGACCACTTCTTTTTTTGCGTTACGATGCCCAGCTTCAACCGCAAGCACCATGGTCACCGAACTCATGATTAAGATAAATGTCATGATGCCCACAAATACCAAGGGGTAGCCGTGATCTGCAATAAACGGGATCGACTGAAATACCTTATCGGGATCGGGCCACGTGAGGTGGGCAAAACGCTGCGTACCATAATAAATTAGGAACGCGGAAAACGTAAAAGCATCTGAAGTAAGAAAAAACCACATCATGATTTTGCCATACTCCACATTGAAAGGCGATCGACCCCCGTTCCACCGTCCGGTTTTTACCTTATCCAATTGCGTTACAGTTGTACTCATTGTTCAGTGTTATTGATTCAAAAGTAAAAAAACATAAATATAAATCCATAGAATGCCCAGAAAATGCCAAAACAACGTGGCTAAATCCATCCGGAAAACATTGCTTACCTGCGGAATGTTGCGGATGCGCCCTACCAATGCTCTTACCAGTACCAAAATACCGGCAGCGATGTGCGCCAAGTGCATCCCCGTAAATACATACACGAACGATTGGGACGCATTACTATTCACAAATACAACACCCCTGCTACTTAGTATTCCCCAGGCATGCACCTGCATGGCAAAAAATCCCAATCCCAACAAAATCGTAACCGTAAGCAGAATTTTCTGTTTATCAAATGAAGTCTGCTTTGCAGCGGCGTAGGCCAACTGCATCGTTACACTACTCAGTACGATCAGAATCGTGCTATATATAAATGCATCCGGAAGTAATGTCTTGATGCCCCGATCGGCGCCGCCTGCCGTATATACGATGAAACCGCTTGACAGTGCTGCAAACATCATAAACATGCCGATCATGCCAAGCCAAAGGTTGAATTTCTTCGCCTTTTGCTGAGTCAGATCTTCCTTATTTTGCGTATATTGTGCCATAGCGATCATAACGCATTAAAATCAAATAGTAATACCAACTGAATCAACGGTAGGTAAAAAAATGAGGTAAACATCACCTTGCGTGCCGCCGCCAAATCACATCGCAGAAATAACTTTAATCCATACCAACTGAACAAAAGTGCACCCGCGACCGAAACGAGGGAAACGACAATCCCTCCAAATCCAAAATAATAAGGAAGCAGGCTTGCCGGAACCATCAACAGCGTTGATAAAAACACCATAAATGCTGTTACCTTATCGCGTTTCGTAGTGGGCAGCAGGCGAAATCCCGCCCGTTTATAGTCATCATCAAGTACCCAGGCAATACCCCAGAAATGCGGGAACTGCCAAACAAACTGAATAATGAACAGTACTAAGGGAATGATGATAATGGCTGCCGCGTTCTGTTGACTATAGAGTGCCAAATCGTTCTGGCTGAATGCAGCATAATAACCAATCAATGGAGGCAATGCCCCGGGAAATGCGCCTACAAATACGGCAATGGGCGATTTTCTTTTAAGCGGCGTATAGATAAACGCATACAATACAATGGAAAAAACCGATAACACACCGGCAATAAAATTAAGCGTTACCAGTGTATAGGTGCCTGCAATTCCCATCAATAAGCTCAACACCAATGCCTGCCCGGTTGTCATACGCCCCGCAGGAATCGGCCGATCCGCCGTGCGTTTCATCAATTTATCCAGATCGCGCTCAATAATCTCGTTAAATCCATTTGCCGATCCGGTAACCAGAAATCCGCCAGCTGTTAAAATCAACCAATGAAGCCAATTGATATCACCTTGCTGCTTACTACCGATCAGAAAAGCGATAGAAGCAGAAAACACCACCGTCATGGTAAGCCGGATTTTCACCAATTGCTTAAAATCTGTAATGAACGACATCCATTCACTTAACATCTGCCGGCTGCCTGACTCCGGCATAGCGACACCTCCCCCCGTCTTATTAGACCGCATATCCCGATTTGATATCTTCATTTAATTACTTCCTTTATCAAATTTACTTCCACGTCACCTTACCTAACAGAAGCATTAGATAATACTGCGTGCCAAATAACAGACTTGCCAACACCAAGTGTATCGTCTGTGCAAATGGTGGAATATTGAAATATCCCAACACGCCTGCGCTCCCAATCTGTAACAGGAGCAATAACAACAGTAAGTTGGTAAACCGGCTTTGGTGTGTATGGGGCGCAAATCGTGAACGGATAATGAAAAATAACAACACAATTACAAATCCCGACACCAATGCCAATGTACGGTGTACATCAAATACGTCGCTTACCTGCTCCAACCATTGGCTCCTATCCAGTCCGTTCGATGCATCTGAAATCACATCGATTTCCTCCCGTACCCCCGTACCCACGGCAACCTGCACAACAATCAATAGCAGTGAAGCGGCGGCTAGCCACTTAATTCCACTTGACGTGTGATTGATCAATAGGTCTTTATCGCGTAACGACCGTGCTTTGAAATACGTGTAAATACTGATTCCAACAATGACCAGCGCCAATAGCATATGAACCGTGATGATCCAGGGCATCAAATTGGTAGAGACTACAATCGACCCCAACCAAGCCTGATACCCTACAGCCACTACGTTAATCACACTCCATATAAAAATGGACCGCTTTGTTTTAAAGAACGTAAAAGAAAAAATGGCACAGCCCAAAATCAGTACGCCCGTAATTGCCCCCGTTAGCCGATTGACGTACTCTGTCCATGTTTTCGCCGCATTAAATTCCTCGTGATGGAGGATACTTTCATCGTGCCGTATGCGCGCCGCCAGCTCATCCTTACCAAAGCGCTCTAACATCGTGGCAAAACGCTCATTCTTCGCTTTCCTTCCGGCAATGTACTTTTCCTCATAGCCTGCTGGCAACTGAGAAACGTCCGTAGGAGGTACCAACCGGTCAAAACACTTTGGCCAGTCTGGGCATCCCATGCCAGAGCCTGTGCTGCGTACCACGCCGCCCGCAAGTATCAACACAAATAGCGAAACAATCGTAATCTTGTTGATCCATAAAAACCTCTTTTCAGCAGGCGGAAGCATCCGTTATTATTCCCTCTCCTTTTCGGGTTGGGCAGCAGCATTTGCCAACTCCCATTCCCGTTGTATACGCTCCGCTTCCACATTTCCTTCAAAGTCGTGTGGAAGATTCGAACTCATGGTTTCCGAAAACGGTACTGTTTGCGGAATAAAATCCTCGTGATGCCCTGGTTTGCTATAGTCATACGGCCAACGATAAACCGTAGGGATCTCACCCGGCCAGTTTCCATGAATGTGTTTCACCGGTGTTGTCCACTCCAGCGTATTGGCACCCCAAGGATTCTGAGTGGCTACCTTGCCAAACCGCATCGAAGCGAAGAAATTCCAAATAAACGCGATCTGTCCCAGTCCCGCAATAATTGCAGACCACGTAATGAAGATATTCACCGAAACCCACTTTTCCATAAATGGAAACTCAGTAAAGGCATAATACCTCCGGGGCACTCCGTCGATTCCCATGAAGTGCATGGGGAAAAACACAAAATAGGCACCGACAAACGTAAGCCAGAAATGCAGATACCCCAACTTTTCATTCATCATCCGTCCGAACATCTTGGGATACCAATGATATACGCCGCAAAGCATACCGAATATGGATGCAGACCCCATCACCAAATGGAAGTGAGCAACGACAAAATACGTGTCATGTAGGTTAATGTCCAGCGCCGAATTACCTACATAAAGACCTGTCAACCCACCTGAGATAAAAAAGGACACCATGCCGATGGCAAATAACATCGCCGGTGTAAACCGAATATTCCCCCGCCATAGCGTCGCTAGGTAGTTAAACGATTTTACCGCTGACGGGACAGCGATAATCAAGGTAGTGATCATGAATACACCACCCAAAAATGGATTCATACCGGTCACAAACATGTGGTGCCCCCAAACGATAAACGAAAGTACCGTGATACCAATCAATGAATACACCATGGCATGATAACCAAATATGGGCTTACGTGAATTGGTGGAAATCACTTCCGAAGTAAGGCCAAGGGCCGGCATCAATACAATATACACCTCAGGGTGCCCTAAGAACCAGAATAAGTGTTGAAACAAAATCGGGCTACCACCTTCATTGGGTAAAATCTGCCCCTGTACAACTAAATCCGATAAATAAAAGCTTGTACCGAAGCTACGGTCGAAAATAAGCAGCACCACGGCCGATACCAAAACGGGGAATGACAACAACCCCACGATGGCGGTCAAAAACAATGCCCATACGGTCAACGGCATTTTCCAAAGATCCATACCCTTGGTACGCAAATTCAGTACGGTACTGATATAATTTGTCCCCCCGAGCACTTGCGATATGATAAACATCACCATACTGGCCAACCAGAGTGTCATTCCCAGGCCCGAGCCAGGAATGGCTTTGGGTATTGCCGACAAGGGTGGGTAGATAGTCCAGCCGGCGCTAGCGGGACCGCTTTCGATGAAAAATGACGAGATCATAACCACACATGCCCCAAGGAAAAACCAATAAGACAGCATATTCATGAACGGCGATGCCATATCCCTTGCACCCAATTGGTAGGGAATCAACAAATTAGCAAACGTACCGCTCAGGCCGGCAGTTAGTACGAAAAATACCATGATCGTACCATGGATGGTCACCAACGCCAGAAAGAACTCTGGGTTGATACGACCGCCCTCTGCCCACTTTCCAAGAAAGACCTCCAAAATTGGGAATTCTTTATCTGGCCATGCCAACTGCATCCGAAATAAGATCGATAAAATCATGGCGAAAACTGCCATCACAATACCGGTAATCAAAAATTGCTTAGCAATCATTTTGTGATCCTGACTAAACACATATTTAGTCCAAAATGATTCATGGTGATGCCCATGCTCACCATGGTGATCCACATTATGCGTACCTACGCTTGCTATACTTGACATATCTGTGTATTAAATACGTTATTCTTCAGTCCCTATTCATGTACGTTAGCCAACAATCTCTCCTGCGCCGGCTCGTCCGCTGTCTGTGTTGCCTGAGACATTTTAAATTCTTTCCTTAAATCTTCTGTAAAGAAATAAGGTTGTTCATTAAGCCAGGCCTGATATTCCTCTTCCGTTACAATCCGCACTTTCTTTTGCATATTGTAGTGTCCACCGCCACATATTTTGGCGCAGAGCATTACAAAATCGTATTTATAGTCACCCAACCGGTCGCGCATCTCTTCTGTGGTGACGGTCGGTGTAAACTGGAAATATGTCTTCATACCCGGTACCGCATTCATCTGTACCCGGAAATCCGGCATATAAAAGCTATGTAAAATATCTTTTGACCCGATCTGCACCCGTACGGGCTTATTTACCGGTAATACGATTTCAGATCCCAACTGGTCATCCCAATTCTTTTTATCGTTGAAATCCATTCCCAATCCGTTCAATGGCGTTGTCAACCGATAATTACGTTCGCCAAGCTGACCGTCCCGTCCCGGATAACGGACTGTCCAAGTGAACTGTTCGCCTACAACTTCGATATGGAGCGCATTTTTCTGATCCTCTTCCGGCACATTCGTAATGCCCCGCCACGTGAAAAACCCAAACAACACCAAAATCGTCAACACAATTGCAGGTGTAATGGTCCATATCTTCTCAATCGTATTATTATGCGGATAAAAGTACGCCTTACGAGTAGGCCGCGCACGATATATATAGGCGAACGAAAATAAGCCTATGTGCATAACCACCAATACGATCGTACAGATGATCGTTGTGATGATAAACATGGTATCAATCTGCTGACCGTGCTCTGTGACCGCAGCCCGGAACGATTGTCCTCCGTGATGAACATACGACCAATACACACCGTATAATCCCAGTACTAATGCAACCAGAAACAATACGGCATTGAAGTTATACAGATAATAGGTGGTATCTTTTCCGTTCATCCGTCTCGTCAACTCATACACTTGAATAATCTTTCCGATTACTCCCACCAGCACACAGATCAAAAAGACCAGCAACAACCCATAGAAGAAGTTCTTATACACCTGCGGATCAATGTTCGGACCTGCGTCTTCCGCAGCGGCGGCTGCAGGTTTGTCTGCTTTAGCCGCAGGTACAGCGGCGGTCACAGTGTCTGGCGAGACCGGCGCAACGTCGCCGGCTGTATCCGCTGCAGTCGCAGTATCCGCTACCGCAGTCGCAGTATCTACGGTTTGCGTTGCAGTGGTATCCGTCTCCTGAGCAAAAGCCCGACCAACCAGCGCAATTCCCACAACGAATGCCAGTATCCAAACTGTTTTTAACTTGCTACTTTTTATAAAGCCCATTTCTATTTATAACGATTATCCGTGTTTTAATATTACTCAAATCTGATGGTGCAAACTCTCTTCGAGGAAAGGATGTTTACTGGGAACCAATGCATGCTTGCTCAATTTGTTCAACACCAGAAACGCAAACAATCCTACAAAGCCAAGTGCTGTACCTATCTCAATCCAACCGAATCCACGATGGGTCTCTACCGTGCCCGGCATCACCATAATGTAAAAGTCAAGCCAATGGCCAAGAAGCAATACAACACATACGGCCCCAAGCACCTTAGGGTTGCGCACATAGTCCCTATTCACTAACACCAAAACAGGCACTACAAAATTAATCGCAACACTTAACCAAAACCAAGGCTTATATTCCGGCTCCCAACGCTTATAAAAGTAAACGGATTCTTCGGGTATATTGGCGTACCAAGTTAACATAAACTGAGCGAACCAAACATACGTCCAGAAAATGGAAAAGCCGAAAATCAATTTACCAAGATCGTGCAAGTGGTTTTCGTTAACCCAGTTCAAATAACCTGCTCTTTTCAGCAAAATTACCATAAGTGTAATCACACAGAGGCCACTGACAAATATAGCAGCAAAATTATACCAGCCGAACATGGTGGAAAACCAATGGGCTTCCAACGACATAATGGTATCGAAAATCCAGATAGGCGACGTAAACCCAAAAATAACCAAAAATATCGCAGCTACTTTGAAGCTTTTCTTGTAGGAATTGAGACCGCCTTCTAAATCCTCACGGTACGAAAACCGGGCCAAAAGCCATGCGCAAATGCTATAAGCACCCATAAAAGCAACCTGCCTAAACAAAAATCCAGGAGCGTTTAGGAATGCTGATTTACCAGCTATCAGCGCATCATAATTGGGGCTGTTGGGGTCAGTAAGTCCTTCGCCAAACCAATGGTGATACAGGTTATGTGAAAATAATCCACCTATAATAATAACAAGCAACACCAATGAGGCAACAGGCAATACATAAGCCATTGCCTGCGGGATCCGTATCAAACCCGATGGCCAACCGGCTTGGGTAACAAAGACCAATGCCAGGAAACAACCACCTGCAGCACACACGCCTGTAAAATAATACCCCATCAGCAATAGGTTTGCGTAGGTCCGCTCCACGATGATGTGGTTGCTGGAAAGCAAGCCGATGGCGACCGCCACTATGCCTACGGCTACCGCAACCAAGCTCAATGCCCGTGCTTTCCCCGTAAACGTAAACTGCTCGCTGAAGTTATAATCGTGATGATGACTATGATTTCCCATTTAATATAGCTGATATAATATTAATTCTTTTGTAATTCCCTAACATACATAACCACTTTCCAACGTTCTTCGGGCGACAGCTGCGATGCATGGGACCCCATCATGTTCAACCCGTACGTGATCGTATGGTAAATCTTGCCATCGGTAAGATCAGCCATTCGCCCGCCACGTGATGAATTAATCGAATCGGACCTCGCATAAGAAGGAGGCGGAGGAAAGTTTTCAAGTTGCCGCGACTCAGCTTCCAACGTCCGGTCTTTGGTTATCGAGCCATCTCCATGCCCTTCAGGCCCGTGGCATACCGCGCAGTAAACCTGATACAGTGCTTTTCCTTGCTCAAGGTTCTCCGCTGTATGCACAAGCGGATTTACCAGTTCGACACCTGCACGTTCATAATCTTCGTTGCTCGCGGAATAAGGAAACCGCTCGAATCCAACCGGAGTCGTACCGGCGGGCGGTATCTGAGCCGTCTTTCCGTCCTTAAAATTTGCATTCGGCTGATCGGGGTTATAACCAATAGGGTCATACATATTGCGCGAAAACTCCCAGCCCGTACTGCGTGTGGTCTGATCACCGCACGAAGCCGCGACGACCGCAATCGCAACCGCCGTGCCTACAGCGCTAAGAAGTTTTATCTTATTCATAACTAACATATTTTCGTTCATTGTACTTCACTTCCACAGCGCCCGCTTCTTTCAATAGTGTTTCGATCTTCAGGTGGTCGGCGTTGTCATTTGCATCAACAGCGAGAATAAACCGATCATCGGTAGCGCGCAAATCCATCACTCGGGGCGCACGCCCGGGAAACAGGTGATTGCGATAAAAAAAGGTTGCCACCATTCCCAGTGCTGTGATCAGAATGGTACATTCAAATGTCACAGGCACAAAATCCGGCAAGGGCAACGCCGGTTTACCTCCGATATTCATTGGCCAATCATAAAACATCGTATAATAAAGGAGACTGAATCCCAATGTCCCTCCTAGCAACCCAAAGCAAAATGCGGCAATGGGAAGTCTGGAAGGTTTTACGCCCAACTTGGCTTCAATACCGTGAATGGGCATCGGCGTAAAACAGTCATAAATGCTAACGTTATTGGCTTGCAGCCTATCGATCCCGTCCATCAATTCGTCTGGATCCGCAAAACTTCCGATGATATATTTGAAATTACTCATTGCTACTTGGTTTCTAATTCCTTGATTTCCTCTTCCGTCACCGAATCGAATTTCGTCAGGCTGTTTGTAAAGAACTCCACCTGTCCCTTATCCAAATGACCTTCTTTGATCAACTTAGACTTTTGCTGTAAACTCGCACTCTTCAACAACAATTTTACCTCGGCTATCGCGATACCCGGTAAAAACCGGATGAAAAGCAGGAACATCGTGAAAAATAAGCCAACAGACCCAACGAACACCCCGACATCCGTCCACGTAGGATAAAACATGGCCCAGCTCGAAGGAAGGTAATCGCGATGTAGCGAGGTAACGATGATCACAAACCGTTCGAACCACATCCCGATATTTACCACGATGGATAACACCCATGAAATCGGAATGCTTGTGCGGATTTTCTTGAACCAGAATAACTGCGGAGAAATCACGTTACAGGTCATCATCGTCCAGTACGCCCACCAGTAAGGTCCGGCAATCCGGTTGGCAAAAGCATACATCTCGTATTCGGATCCGGAATACCAGGCAATGAACAACTCGGTCAAATAAGCGATTCCTACGATAGATCCCGTAGCCATGATGATTTTATTCATGGACTCGATGTGGAACATCGTAATGTAATTCTCAAAGTTCATCACTTTGCGCATCACCAACAGCAGCGTTTGTACCATGGCAAATCCCGAAAAAATAGCTCCGGCAACAAAGTAAGGAGGGAAGATCGTCGTGTGCCACCCCGGAATTACGGAAGTTGCAAAGTCCATGGATACGATCGTGTGAACCGAGAGAACCAGCGGAGTAGATATACCTGCCAATATCAGGGAAACGATCTCAAATCGCTGCCATGTCTTTACGGATCCATTCCAACCAAATGACATAATCGAATAAATTCTCCGTTTTAAGCCAGCGGCCCGATCCCGTACGGATGCAATATCCGGCAATAGTCCGCAGTACCAGAAAACAAGGGATACCGTAAAATACGTGGAGATTGCAAATGCATCCCATACCAGTGGCGAGTTGAAGTTTACCCACAATGACCCGAATTGATTGGGCAATGGAAAAATCCAATAAGCCAACCAGGGGCGCCCCATGTGGGCTACTACATAAGTGGCTGCACAAATCACCGCAAAAATGGTCATTGCCTCAGCCGAACGGTTAATTGAATTCCGCCAGTTCTGACGAAAAATCAATAAGACGGCCGAAATCAGCGTACCCGCGTGTCCAATACCTACCCACCATACAAAGTCGGTGATATCCCATGCCCAACCTACCGTTTTGTTAAGCCCCCATGCTCCGATACCCGTCCAGAATGTATACCCTACACTAAACACCCACAACAACGCACCTAACGCCGCCAAAATAAATCCGATCCACCAAGCTCTATTGGGTTTGTTTTCTACCGGAAGCAGAATATCATCGGTTATTTTGGCATAGGTAATATCCTTGCCGGTTATCAGGGGTTCTCTTAATATTGATTCGTTATGCGATGACATAGTCTATTAATTCAAAATGATTAAGCCTCATACGTATTTCTCACCTTCGTCATGTAACCGATACCTGGCTGCACATTGATTTCCTCCAATACATAGTACACCCGTTCATTCTTCAGCGCCTTAGACACTTCGGAATTTGGATCATTGGCATCGCCAAAGATGATGGCGTTGGCGGAGCATGCCGAGCTGCAAGCTAACTTAATGTCCCCGTCTTTCAACGTCCGCTTTTCGATCTTGGCTTTCAACTTACCCGCTTGGATACGCTGGATACACATTGAGCATTTCTCCATCACACCCCGTGAACGGGAAACCACATCCGGATTTAACACCAGTTGGGTAAACTCATTGTTCAGGTAATTATCGAACCGTGAGTCGTTCCAATAGTTGAACCAGTTGAAGCGGCGCACTTTATAGGGGCAGTTATTTGCACAATAACGGGTACCGAAACAACGATTGTACGCCATGTGATTCAGCCCCTCAGAGGAGTGAACCGTAGCCAGTACCGGGCAAACCGTCTCGCAGGGAGCGTGCTCACAATGCTGGCACATCATGGGTTGATGCACCACGGACACATTTTCCATGTCGTCCAGGTGTCTGATTTCGTCCTCTTCGGTAAACGATTCCCCTCCTTGTTCGATCGCATAATAGCGGTCAATCCGCATCCAATGCATCTCGCGGCGGCGGCGTACCTCATCGCGGCCGACGACAGGAATGTTATTTTCGACGTTGCAGGCAACAATACAGGAACCGCATCCGGTACAGGCATTCAAATCGATCGCCATCACCCATTTGTGACCTGGTTGCTCGTATTTATTCCACAGATCGTACGTCTTGTGTGAATCCGTCCAACTTCCGGCATTATGCCCCGGATTTTCCTTGTACTTCGCAAAGGATGTCTCGCGGATGATATTACGTCCTTCTATGGTATGGTGGGTTTGGGTTTGTGCTAATTCATAATTACCACTCGCCTTGGTCAGCTTGGCAGTCGTATTGAACTGCAAGGTGCCATTTACCAACTTCACAAAGGGGTACGCGTTTTTTCCGACATTATTTCCCGCTTTCCCAACTTTCGTACGGCCATACCCCAGCGCAATTGAAACGGTTCCCATCGCCTGCCCGGGTTGCATCAACACCGGGAGCGTCACTTTATAACCGCTATCATCAGCCACCTCTACTAAGCTATTTTCGCCCAAACCAAGTGACTCCGCAAACTTCGGATTCAACGCCGCATAATTGTCCCAGGTCACTTTGGACACTGGATCCGGCAACTCATGCAAGTACGCATTATTACCTTGTTTACCATCCTTAAGGGCGATACTTTGGTACAATTGGACCTCTACGTCCTTCGCCAGCGCTTTGCTATGGGAAGCTAGGGTATTGGCTACCGCACCCAGTGTAGAAAAATCAAAGCTATACGTAGTAGCCGGCTGATCGCCTTTGTATTCGAATCCTGTCTGCAATACATCTTTCCACGTTTTGCTACTGCCAACGAGAAGCTGTTGTTCCCAGTTGTTCTTTACAAACGTATAATAGTCGGTCTTCTCGCCCGCCCACAACAGTAAGCTGTGCTCCACTTGGCGGGTGTTGTATACCGGATTAATGGTCGGCTGTACGATGGTATAGTAACCTCCACGCGGATGGGCATCGCCCCAAGATTCCAGAAAATTATGGTTCGGTGCAATGGCATCCAGCTCCGAGGCCGTTTCATCCTCGCGGTCGGAAAATGATAGCTTGAACTTAATCTTACTCAATGCAGCTTTCACCGCTTCCTGATTCGGGTAATTGTACAGGGGATTGCTTTCCCAAAAGAATGCCACATCCACATCGCCCCGGTTTGCTTCCGCCAAAAACGAAGCAAATGCTTCGTCGTCGCCTTTATACTGATAGGAAGGATTATCCAAATCGATCGTACTGCCATAGCTTTGCAACGCCACATTAATGGCATTAGTCAACGTTTGTATAGCGACTTCATTAGAGCCAGCCACAACCACTGCACGACCACGCGCCTGTTGCAGTTCCTGTGCCACGAGCTTCAAAGCAGTTTGCGCCTTCTGATTGGAGCTTAGCGCGCCGGGCAAGTTACTTCCGGTAATGGCGTTGTACAGTGCGATCAGTAAGGGACCTTCTTCCGATGGCTTAATCGCCACGCGCACATCCGCATTCGTACCGGTAAGGCTCATCCCACCTTCAAATTGAATGTGGCGTGACATCTTACCTTTTTGAAGGCTCTTGTAATCTCGGTTGCTGATGTATTGCTGAGTATGTTCTTCGCCGCTAAGCCAAGTACCCAGAAAATCCGCTGCCACGCTGACGATGACATCTGCATTATCAAAACGATAATATGGCACAACCGATTTACCAAAGCTATTTTGATTGGCTTTGAGAATACCACTGTAGGAAACCGCCTCCACTTCAACCAAGCGTGCAGTCGGGTATTTTTCGGTGAAACGCGCAATCGCTGCAATCGTCGACGGACTGTTTATCGTTGACGAAACGATGCGAATCTGCTTTCCGGCCGCTTTTGCCGCATCCAATGCGGTTACCACGTGGGTATCCAACTCATCCCATGAAATATCTGCCCCCTTGAATTTAGGCGCCTTCAATTTCGAAGTATCGTAAAGATCCAGTATAGAAGCCTGAGCCGACGCATCGGTACCGCAGTTTAAGCCCACCGCAGAAGGGTTTGCCTCCAACAGGATGGGACGGCCTTCGCGCGTCCGCACCAAAACACTTTGTCCTTTGAAACTGGACGCATAAAAATTGGGAACGCCCGGTGTTATTTCCTCCGGTTTAATCAGGTAAGGGATCGCTTTGTGTGCAGGTGTGCGCTCGCAAGCCGCCAGTGTAACGGCCCCCAAGCCAAAACCCAACGCTTTCAGGAAATCCCGGCGGGGAGTCCTTGTACTCAAGCCAGCTTCACTCAAAACATCTTCTACGGGAATCGATTCGGAAAATTCACCCTTGCTTTTTTCGACAAAAGCCGGTGTCTGTTGCAATTCTTCCAAACCCTTCCAATATTTCTTGTTGCTATCCATTTAAGCTATATCTAAGTATTGCGTATGTCTGTATAACGTATTTATTAATAATGGCATTTACCACATTCCAGCCCACCCAACATGGCTGCCGTAACCTTCTCGCCTTTCTTCAGTTTTTCATGGGCAGCGATCAACTGGTCGTAATAGGCATTCCCTTCGTGGTTTACCTCTGTTTTTTTGTGGCAATCGATACACCAACTCATCGTAAGCGGCGAATATTGATATACTTCTGCCATCGTCTCGATGGGTCCATGGCAGGTTTGGCACTCTACACCGGCCACTACCACGTGCTGCGAGTGGTTGAAGTAAGCAAAATCCGGCAGGTTGTGGATACGTACCCATTCGATGGGGCGTTGGTTCGGGCCATATTCCATCGTTTCAGGGTCATAATCCAAGGCGCGATAAATCTTCGCGATTTCTGGCGACAACTCGCCATCGTATTTATCGCTGGCCGTTATGGCCTTATGGCAATTCATACATACATTGGCCGAAGGTATTGAAGCATTTTTCGATTTAAAAGCTCCTCCGTGGCAATATTGGCATTCAATCTGGTTAACACCCGCATGCAACTGGTGAGAGAATTTAATAGGCTGTACCGGTTTATATCCTTCATGTACGCCTACATTCCAAAGCGTCTTCCACCCCGCAGAGCCCAAGAAAACAGCAACCATCAGCACGGCAAAGAAAACCAACTTTTTGTTCTTCGCCAATTTCTTTAACTTACCTAAGTAGTCTTTGCCAGGTGTCTCGGTAGCCTCAGGTTCCGGAATCAGTTCCTTATTGGTTGCTATGACACGTTCCAACGTCCGGATTACCCGATTCAGCACGAGAATTACCGCGAACGCCAGCACGATCACAGCGACCAACCCGATGATCATGAAGTTGTTTGCATCACCGCTTGCTGCAGCTGCTGCACCGCCGTTGCCACCGGTTGCTCCGCCGGCAGCGTCACCTGCGGCTTTCTTCTCTTCCTCTGATTTGATATAGGCTAAAATGCTTTTGATCTGGCCTTCCTGAAGCTGAGGAAATGCCGTCATGGCAGCCGAAGGAAACTGAGCATCCAACTCCAAAGCCGCCGGATCACCCGAAGCAATCATCGCAGGCGCGTTATGAATCCATTTCAACAACCAAGCCTCATCATGCCGCTCGCTTACCCCTGCCAATTCAGGCCCTAAGAATTTACCGAACACCTTGTGGCAAGAAGAACAATTTGCCTTAAAAATCGTCTCCCCTTCTTTCGCATCCTGAGCCTGCAACGAAGAAACCGCAAGCAGCAATACCAACGCAACGGATATTGGCCTGACAACTCTTCCAAAAACTAATGAGATATTTCTCATATTGAGCACTTTATACAAATTATGATAAACGTAAAAAATTGGGTCCTATGAATCAATGGAACTACACCCTCTTAATAATGCCACAAAAGTATAACTTATTGGCGTATCGGTGACAATTGGATGACTGAATTTAATAATTTATAACCGTTCTAAATTGAAAAAAAGCTGCGATTCTAGTACGTATAGCGTATTTTATGACAAATACCGATTGGTTAAGTTCTCTCAAATTGGATTTTAAAATTTTGTTTTTTGACATTTAATTTTTAAAATAGAATAGGCTGACAAGAAGTTTCCCTTCTCTGTCTGGTTTCAAAACCGGATTTTCTTACCCAAATCAATTCGTATGATTTTAAAGTTCTTTGTAAAACTTTTTTCGAGTTTTTGTGTATAATTGGCATAGACCGGTTGCTGACAACCTGGGAGGAGACGACGATGATGGATACCATAAAATACAATGAATTGACATCTGAAGAAGCGTATGTGATCATCCATAAGGGTACCGAAAGGCCTTTTACCGGAGCATTGCTAACGAATAAATCACAGGGGATTTATGTATGCAAACGGTGTGACACACCGCTTTTCCGTTCCGAAGACAAATTTGAATCTCATTGCGGCTGGCCGAGTTTTGACGATGAAATCAAAGGCGCTATCAGGCGTGTGCCAGATCCCGACGGGCGGCGTACGGAAATCATTTGTGCCAATTGCAGCGGACACTTAGGGCATGTATTCCTTGGCGAGCGGTTTACCGCCAAAAACACACGTCATTGTGTCAATTCTCTTTCGTTGAAGTTTGTCCCAATGAAGACTCCCGAACAATCAGCTCGGAAGGCAACACCACCTGTTTCGTTTCCTTCCCGTGGCCGTCGAGCTGATTGAGCAAGGTGTTGATCAACTGATCTGCAATGGCCTCTATAGGTTGAGACACCGCCGTAATGGTCGGCGTAAACAGCTTAAAAAGCGTGTGGTCATCGTAAGAAACAACAGCAGGCATGAGCAAATCACGCTGCTTAAGTGCTTTTAGCCCTGTGATAGCCAAGTAATTGGTAGCAAAAAAAATGGCATCGGGCTGCTGATCTTTCAAAAAAGCTCTCATGCCCTGAATTGCAGCCTGTTCGTCGTCTTCCATATTCACTTTTTTGACATAAGGCTGCAATTGATAGGTATCGATAGCCCGCATGTAACCGTTCATACGATCCCGCATCTGAGTTTGTGAAGAATAGAGGGTAACCAGTGCAATCCGCTTATACCCTCGTTGAGCAAGGTGTGCTGTTGCGTCGTAGGCCCCCTTCACATTATCCGAAATCACATAATTTGCATTCAACCCTGGAATATACCGATCAAACAATACCAAAGGTAAGTGACTGTTGAGCAACGAATCAATGGTATCGCGCACGCCCTCTGAAGGTGTAATAATATATCCATCAACATGGCGATCGCGGAACAGTTCAATCAGCTCGACGGTTTTTTCCGGCTGATTGTCGGTGCTGCAATATAAAATCCGATAGCCTTTGCTATATGCCTTCGCTTCAATCAGCCGGGCGATGTTAGCGAAAAATGGATTCGAAATATCTTCAATAACCAACCCGATAATCTTGGTTTTCCCGGTTCGTAAGCTCTTTGCTAACTCGTTGGGCTTATACCCTACCTTTTTCACATAATCCAGTACACGCTTAGTCAGCCCGTCGCTGATCCGCTTTTCCTTGGCTTTGCCGTTGAGGATGAAGGATACGGTTGTAACCGATACACCCAAATCCCTTGCAATGTCACTGATGAGTATCTTTTTTTTCATAATTAGTTTTGGCCATTAGCTATCGGTTTTTGACTATTAGCTAGTAGCTCTCCGACCTTAAATTTTAGCAAAAGTAGCTTTATGTTTAGCACAGCGACAAACGTAGGGATTTTTTTGGTGAAGCTGAAATAATAAATTAGCTTTACTGCAAATTACACGAATAACTCTAATAAATTAATCATGCTAATGCGTTTAAGCACTTTGGCCGTTCTACTCGGTTTCACCTTGTCCGTACAGGCTCAAGATTCGCTAATTTCCTATGTAGATCCGTTCATTGGTACGGGTGGTCACGGCCATACTTTCCCCGGTGCCACCGTCCCTTTCGGCATGGTACAGCTCAGCCCTGACAATGGCCGCGCAGGCTGGGATTGGTGCAGCGGCTATCACTACAGCGATAGCCTTATTGTCGGATTCAGCCATATGCATTTAAGCGGCACCGGCATCGGTGACTGGCTGGACATTTCCGTATTGCCCTTGACTGCACCGCTTGATGACACGGTACAGCGATTGACGATGCGCTTCAGCCACGACAACGAACAGGCTGCTCCCGGTTACTACCAGGTCCTGCTGAGTAATGGTGTCAATGCGGAACTGACGACCACTGAGCGATGCGGCTACCACCGGTATACCTATCCGCAGGGAAGTACACCCATCATCCGCTTTGACCTCGCTTTTCATGTCAATTGGGATAATCCTACCGAAACACACGTCAGCATACTGAATGACAGTACGCTGGTTGGATACCGGTATTCTACCGGATGGGCCAAGGTACAAAAGGTGTATTTTGCAGCCCGCACCTCTGCGCCCATTGTGCGAAGCATTCTCAACGACGGTCAGTCGGCCTCCGATATGAGCGATATGGTAGAAACCTACGACAAAGGGAAGGGAGCGTCTGTCCAGCTTTTCTTTGACGGTAATACCCAACGAACAATTGAGATGAAGGTTGCTTTATCCATGACCAGCTATGATAAAGCAGTGAACGCGTTGCGTGAGATTCCTTCGTGGAATTTCAGGGACGTCCGGAAAGCGGCCGGAGACAAATGGGAAAAGGAATTGCAAAAGATTAAAATCACCACGGCGGATAATCGCTTAAAACGCGTCTTTTACACCGCATTGTATCACACGGCCATAGCCCCTACCCTCTATTCAGATGCCGATGGCACCTACCAAAATGCTAACGGTGAGCTACGAACCATGCCCAACGGCGCTAACCGGTACACGCTCTTTTCCCTTTGGGACACCTTCCGGGCACTTAACCCCCTTTTTACGCTTACTCAACCTCAGCGTTATACGGATATGCTCAATAGCCTGTTGGCCTTCCATGATGAAAATGGATTGCTTCCTGTCTGGGATTTAAGTACCTGGGAAACCAACACCATGACCGGATACCACGCCATTCCTGTATTGGCCGATGCTATCTTAAAAGATTGGCCAGGCTTAAACGCTGAACGAGCATACGAAGCCATGCTCCACAGTGCGTATCAAGACATCCGGGGCGTACCTGACTACATCGAATACGGTTATCTACCCCAAGATAAGGCTGGAGGTAGCGTTACGGTTACATTGGAATATGCATTTGACGACTGGTGCATCGCTCAAGTAGCTAAGAAACTGGGTAAAACAGCCGACTACGCCACGTTTATGAACCGGGCAAAATCGTATACCCATCTGTTTGACAGCCAAACCGGCTTCATGCGCGCCAAAACGAGCGAGGGGCATTTTGTCGAACCCTTCGATCCCTTTTGGTCCGAACACGATTTTGACAAGAGTCAATACATTGAAGGAAACGCCTGGCAGCATTCATTTTTCGTGCCCCATGATGTGCATGGACTTGTACATCTATACGGCGGCAATGAAGGCTTGAGCAGCAAGCTCGACGAACTTTTCGCGGCGCCGTCGGAGATGCATGGCGAAAACATTTCGCCGGATGCAAGCGGATTTATCGGCCAGTACGCACATGGCAATGAGCCAAGTCACCACATTGCCTACCTATACAGCTATATCGGCGAAGCCTGGAAAACCCAAGAGCGGATCCGTCAAATCGTGGATTCCATGTACCACGATCGGCCAGATGGTTATGCAGGCAATGAAGATGCCGGACAAATGAGCGCCTGGGCCGTATGGAGCATTGCCGGGCTTTATCCGGCTAATCCGGCAAGCGGCGAATATGTCTTTGGAAGTCCTTGTGCCGATGAGGTTATATTCGCTTTACCGAATGACAAGTCTTTTACGATCCGCACACTCGATAAGGACGCTAAAAACGGATACATCCAGTCGGTCACGTTAAACGGGGAGCCTTATGAAAAGACTTATATCCGCCATGAAGACGTACTCAACGGTGGGAAACTGGTATTCAAAATGGGACCTAAACCTGGTAAACGCTATGGCCGGAAACCAGAATCTTGGCCAGGAGGAAACTAGGGAACATGAAAAGTAAGGAACTACGGGTGCCTCTCGATTATTGGCTTACTTTTTATAAAAAAAGCCGGGCTCGCTATTGAGCCCGGCTTTTTACTTTTTACTTTTACTTTCTTACGCTTCCTTCTTTTCCGGTTTCGGAAGCAGCACTTTGCGTGAAAGTTTCAGCTTCCCCTGCTTATCTATATCCAGCAATTTCACCTTCACAATGTCGCCTACGTTGAAGATACCATCCATCGTTTCGAACCGTTTCCAGTCAATTTCAGAGATATGAAGCAATCCATCTTTGCCAGGGATGATTTCGATGAATGCACCAAATGGCATAATCGATTTCACCTTACCTTCGTAGACCTCACCCACCTCCGGTTTAGCAGCAATGGCTTTGATACGCCGGACGGCATCGTCAATTGAAGCCTTGTTTTCGGCAAACACCTGTACGACGCCTTTGTTATCTACTTCATCGATTGCGATGGTAGCTCCGGTTTCACGCTGCATCTCCTGAATGATTTTTCCACCCGGTCCGATCACCGCACCGATAAATTCCTTGTCAATCGTAAAGCTCACAATACGCGGCGCATGAGGTTTATAATCAACTCGCGGTTCAGCGATGGTTTTCTTCATCTCATTCAGGATATGCAAACGGGCTTCTTTTGCCTGTTCCAGTGCCTGTGTGAGTACTTCCCATTTCAACCCGTTTATCTTAAGGTCCATCTGGCAACCAACAATTCCTTTTTCCGTTCCCGTCACCTTAAAGTCCATATCACCAAGATGGTCTTCATCTCCTAGGATATCGCTAAGAATGGCGTACTTTTCAGTTTTTTCATCCGTAATCAACCCCATGGCGATACCGGATACCGGGGCTTTGATTTTTACGCCGGCATCCATCAGGGCCAATGCACCGGCACATACCGTCGCCATAGATGATGATCCGTTCGATTCCAGAATATCGGAAACAACGCGGATGGTATAGGGATTTTCATCTCCGGTGGGCAGCACTTGTTTTAATGAACGCATAGCCAGATTACCATGTCCCACCTCGCGGCGTCCCGGACCTCTGTTAGGTCGTACTTCGCCTGTGGAGAACGCAGGGAAATTATAATGAAGAATAAACTTATTATAACCATGAATAAATGCGCCGTCGATCATCTGTTCGTCGTCTTTCGCGCCTAACGTAACCGAGGTGAGCGACTGCGTTTCGCCGCGCGTAAATACGGCAGAGCCATGAGCCGCAGGCAGGTAATCCACCTCACTCCATATGGGGCGCACGGTGCGTACATCCCGCCCGTCCAACCGGATCCCCTCGTCCAGTATCAAGTTACGCACCGCCTCGTACTGCACATCGTGGTAGTATTTTTTAATCAGGAAGGCCGTATCGTCGTCAATTTCCTCCTCGCCAAACGTCGTCTCAACAAACGTGGCGCCGATCTGTTTAAATTGCTCGCTGCGTTCGTGCTTTGCTGAGGCCGATTTAGCCACCGCATACACCTGGTCATAGGTAGCTGCAAAAATCCGGTCGCGCAGCTCGGGATTGCCCGGTTCGTGGTTATATTCGCGTTTGGCTGTTTTACCCACCAATTGTGCCAGCTCAACTTGGGCCTGCACTTGCTTTTTGATGGACTGGTGCGCAAACTCAATTGCCTCTACCATTTCCGCTTCCGAAATTTCCTTTGCTTCTCCTTCTACCATGACAATGTCGTTCGCCGAACCTGCGACGATAAATTCCAGGGTAGCCCGCTCCAACTCACTCAATAAGGGATTGATCACCAATTGCCCGTCGATTTTCGCCACCCGTACTTCTGAAATCGGGCCGTTAAAAGGAATATCTGATACAGCAATAGCCGCAGATGCAGCCAAACCAGCCAACGCGTCGGGCATGATATCCTTGTCGGCCGATATCAATGAGATCATTACCTGCGTATCCGCATGATAGTCATCGGGAAATAAAGGACGCAATGCACGGTCTACCAAACGTGAAATAAGTATTTCGTAATCTGAAAGGCGCGCTTCCCGCCGCAAAAACCCACCTGGTATACGCCCCGCAGCGGCATATTTCTCCTGATAGTCGACCGATAACGGCAAAAAATCCGTTCCGGGCTTAGCTTCCTGGGCGGAAACCACTGTGGCGAGCAGCATCGTATTTCCCTGCTTCACCACCACCGAACCATCCGCCTGTTTGGCCAATTTTCCGGTAGAAACCTCGATCTGGCGACCTGCGCCCATATCGATTGTTGTTTTAATTTCGTTGTAACTCATCTGTTGTTTCATTCGGTGTGCTGTCATCTTTAAAACACACCCATTTTATATTAACTTTTTTAATTTGGCACAAAATTAGATAAACGCCGCAGCATATGCAAGTTTCTACTGCTGCTATTAACCGGCGCTTATCGGGCGCCCACCTACCTTTGAAACACAAATTTATCAGGTGAGCATAATAAATACAAAAGCCACCCGTCTATTGGCGGATGGCTCCCTTGAAAATTTTACCTGAAAGCTATTTTATGATATCACGCAAGCCCAAAGCCTTGATGATGCCACGGTAGCGTTCGATGTCCTTGTTGTAAAGGTATTTCAACAGCGAACGGCGTTTACCGACTAGCTTCTGCAAAGAACGTTGCGTAGCAAAGTCTTTCCTGTTTGATTTCAAATGCTCTGTCAAATGAGCAATTCGTTTGGTGAACAAAGCCACCTGTCCTTCGGCAGAACCTGTATTGGTTGCCCCTCCGGCAAACTCAGCGAAAATATCCGCTTTGTACTCTTTACTTAAATACATTACTTGAATAATATTGAAGCGTTAAAAACTTAATGAATAAATCGGCGGCAAAGATATAGAATTTTTTTGAAGTATGAAATATCAGGTCGCGTTCAATGGATACCGCCAATAAATAATCTCGACCTGTACGAAAGCCGTACCCGGCCCTCCTGCTGATAGCGTTCAAAGATCACCGTCATTGCTTCCAGCATTTCTTCGTAAACGGGTGACGTTTCTTCGGGCATAAACGAATACGAAAGCATCCGTCCACGCAGCTGCGTCAGCGTCAGAAAATCCGTGTGTTCAAAAATGCGGTATTCGGGCGAGTCGGGTGCGAAAAAAGACAACACCTCCTCGGTATCCATCCGCCGTTGGCTAACATTTAAGTAATCAATCCCATACTTGTAAATCAACGACTCATACGCCTGCTCAAACGGGCTGTCCGTATTACGCAAGTTCCACACCACCGCCACCAACAGGTTATTCCTTCCGATCCGTTTGAATTCATGTTTCGTTTTCGTCAGATCAAACCAGTGAAATGCTTGCGCTGAAACGACAAGGTCTACCGATTGATCTGGCAAATCCGTAGATTCAGCCGTTCCATTTACAAAAATACAATTCTTAAATCCCTTGAGCCGTCGCCGTGCTAACCGGCTCATCGAGCGATTGGGTTCAACAACAAATACGGTATTGCCCCACTGCGCAATTTGTTCTGTAAATATGCCTGTTCCTGCTGCAATGTCCGCCACCACCTGTTCTGAGTCAGGCACGATATGCTCCCTCAGAAAAGCCACGAGCTCCGGCGGATAATGCGGTCGAAACTGATCGTAGAGCACCGCCCTATGCGAAAACCGGCTAACGCTATCCTTCGGCATAAAATAAGATTGGATTTAGCACGTTGACTGTTGTAAGGACTCTCCCGTTCATTGGAGTAAAAATAGCATAAATTTTGAAATGCAACCGGATCCTGCTACTCGACCAATCATTAAGTTAAATTAATTACTTAAATAACAGAATATTATAAAATCTTAATAATTATTTTTAAAAAGTACTTTCATATATTAACAATTGTTTATTAAGTTTGCCTAAACAATGAACTATTAACCATTTGTACAACAGATTGTGAAATACGAGCGGCAAGATCAACTTAAATTATCCGTCTTTAAACTACTTTATTACAACGGCCCTTTATCATTGGCCGAATTGAGCATGCACACCAATAAGAGTGTACCCAACATCACCAGCATTATTAACCAGCTGGTAAAGGAGGGATATGCTGTGCAGCATGGGTTAGCGCCGTCTACCGGTGGCCGTAGGCCAATCAAGTACCGGCTTAACAATAAGAAAAAGCAATACACCGTAGCCGTCGCAATGGACCAGTTTGTGAGCCGGATCGTTGCATACAACTTAACGAACGACCTTATCAGCCCTGAAGCCTCCATTGTATTGCCCTTAAAAGACAACGATGCGGCATTTGAACAACTTTGCCAATTCATTCGTTCGTATATCGACCAAGCAGGCATTAAACACGAACATGTGCTTGGTATCGGCATCGGCATGCCCGGATTTATTGATGTAGAAAAGGGCATCAATGCTTCATTTCTGCGTACCGACACGGACGAAATGGGTCTTCGCGACAGGCTGACACAGTCGCTGGAATTGCCTGTTTACATCGAAAACGACTCCAGTGTTATTGCTATTTCCGAATTGCATTTCGGCGCAGCCCAGGGGTTGAAAGATGTCATGGTAGTTAATATGGGGTGGGGCATCGGGCTGGGAATGATTGTAAACGGAAGCCTTTTCAGAGGTCACAATGGGTATGCAGGCGAGTTTAGCCACATTCCATTGTCTCACACCAATAAACTTTGCTCGTGTGGCAAGCGAGGTTGCTTAGAGGTGGATGCATCGCTTTTGGTAGCCGTTGAAAATGCCAAGCAGGCGATAGCGAAAGGAACGACCTCCAATTTACAGAAACTATTTGCCGAAAAGCGGAAAGCAGAAGGCGACCTGCTCATTGAGGCCGCAAGAATGGGCGATCAACTAGCTGTGGAATCCCTTTCTGACGCGGCATTCATGGTAGGTAAGGGCATTGCTACCCTGATCCACATCATGAATCCCGAACGTGTCGTGCTCAGTGGCAGGGGTGCGGCAGCCGGCAAACTACTATTGGCACCCGTACAACGCGCTATCAACGAATTTTGTATTCCGAAACTTGCCGAACAAACGGATATAGCAATCTCCGGCTTGGGTTACCAAGCCGAGCTATTGGGCGCCGCGAGCTTAGTGATTGAAAACTGCGGATTGCATAAACAACCTCTTCCAAATTAGACAACTAACAAGATTTTTAATTAAAACCAATTGTAAACACATTCAGTAAACCACACATTCCTTTTCGTTATTCGGTATCGACCAATAACACGATCTTTCAATTCAATTAATCTAATTAGTAGACTTTAACCAATTTACAACATGAGAAATTTGTACATGAAATGCTGCATGGCAATCTGTGTACTGCTGGTTGCGGCAATGGGTGCATATGCGCAGATATCCGTCACAGGAACCGTAACGGATGCCAACGGCCCCGTGACCGCGGTAACGGTGCAGATACAAGGCACCAGTCGAGGCACACAAACCAATGCTGACGGACACTATTCGATAGAAGCTTCTGCGGGAGAAACGTTGCAATTCAGTGCCCTAGGGTATGCCACACAGTCAGCCACAGTCGGCACATCCAACATCATTAATGTGACACTGAAAGAAAGCAGTGGCGAGATCGGTGAAGTAGTGGTTACGGCACTTGGTGTCAAAAGAGATAAGAAATCGATTGGCTATGCGGTGCAGCAGGTAAAAGCTGAAGACATCACCATTGCCGCTCCGGTAGATTTAGCTCAGGGGCTTCCGGGCAAAGTTGCCGGCCTTACTATATCTACTGGAAATGGCTTAAACAATGCGTCTTCGCGTATCGTAATCAGAGGGAACAATTCGGTCACCGGAAACAACCAACCGTTGATCGTAGTTGACGGCGCGATCATCGATAACCGCCCGGTTGCACAATCCAACATTGAGGTTACCGATGGAATCCGGGACTGGGGAAATTACCTAAGCTACCTCAATATGGATAACATTGAAAGCGTATCCGTGCTCAAAGGCCCTAATGCCGCGGCGTTGTACGGTGCCCGGGGAGCAAACGGCGTTATCCTTATTACCAGTAAAAAAGGTGCCCAACAAGAAGGACTGGGATTGAGCTACAACGTAACCAGTAATTTCACAAATGTATTTCGGTTTCAGGACATTCAGAATGAATACGGCGGTGGCTTCGCGGCAGGTTTATGGACAGCAAACCCCGAATTACCCAAAACGGCATCTGGCGAATATTACCTTCCTACACTTTATGGTGGTTCCAGTTTAGGAAACGGCGGTTCGGGCGTCGGTGGATACCACGGCACCATACCTGGCGGCTTTAGTACCTCGGATATCTTCAGTTGGTTTGGTGCCAGTGCTTCCTGGGGTCCTAAACTAGACGGACAAATGGTCCGTTGGTGGGACGGAGAATTACGGCCATATTCACCCCAACCCGACAACCGGATGGCCTATTACAGACAGGGCAACGAAACTACGCACAACGTATCCTTTTCTGCAGGCGGAGATTATGGAACAGTTCGGCTGTCTGCATCAAGAACGGATGGCACCGCCGTGGTTCCCAATACAAACAATGACAACACTAACATTGCGTTAGGATCAAACCTGAAAATATCCAAAGCCCTCAGCGCAGAAATCAATGTGGCCTATAATCAGAGTAATCGGCTGAACACCCCGGAAATAGGCACGAATAACTCGTGGGGAAAATTTTCGGTCTACGGGATGTCAAGAGAATATAAGCCCCTCGAATACCAGTATTATAAAAATCCCGATGGTTCAAAGTTTGACTTTGGATCTGCTTATCCCCAGCAGGAATACAGCCGCGATTTGTATTGGTATTTTTATGAAAAGAATAGTACATTGAATCGGGATGAATTGATTTCGACCGTCAAACTCAATGCAGAAATCACCCCTTGGCTGAATGCATTTGTAAGAACTTCTGCCAATTTGATATCCTCTAAGTTTGAAGTCATCAACAATGTTCCCAACCCCGACAAAGTGTCGGATGGCCGTTATGAAAAGCAATTGGATAAAGATAAATTGATGAACACAGATATCATGGTGACAGCCCACAAAGACAATTTGTTCGCCGATGGATTCAATGCAAGTGTATCGGGGATGTTCAATCTATATTCCAATAATTCAAGCGGGATGATGGGTGTAAATGATGGCACGTTTATCGTACCTGGTGTGTACTCGCTAGAAAATATCTTGGCACCCGACCGGATAAACCCCGATCTTTATTCAGTGAAAGAAAGGCGTTATCATGTAGAGTCCCAATCACTGCTGGGAATACTGAATTTAAGCTACAACGACTACCTGTTTCTAGACCTTACGGGCAGGAATGACATCAACTCTACGCTGACTAAGACCAAAAATTCGACGTTTTATCCATCTGCGAGTCTCAGCTTTGTCTTCACCGATGCTTTTGATATCGGCAACAGGGCATTCTCTTACGGAAAGCTCCGGTTCGCCTATGGCGAAAGTGCCAACGCCACTGATCCCTACAAGTTAGGCTTTACGTACGATGTCAACTCATTCGGGGGCGTTCCCACCAATTCCATCCCAGAAACACTTAGCCCGGAAGAATTAGGGTTTCAGACCTCACAATCCATCGAGGTAGGAACGAGCCTAGGGTTTCTCAATGATCGAATTAACCTGGATTTCACCTATTACAGCATCCGGTCACAAAACCAGATTTTGACTGCTGATATTGCCCCCTCTTCCGGCGCGAAAGGCATCACGTTTAACTCAGGCGAATTGACAAATAA
>Ga0180219_1000176_pt1 | contig 70420 bp, 63 predicted proteins | sample eDN3rd30CBELigMG_FD_151338 | JGI IMG/M metagenome (GOLD analysis project Ga0180219, IMG submission 151338) | Enriched Miracle-Growth compost microbial communities from Emeryville, California, USA - eDNA 3rd pass 30_C BE-Lig MG (version 2)... ...
CGATGCAGTAGGGTCGTCTGCATGACAACCCGTTGGTATGCGTATTTCGAGTCGGCTCTGGAGGGGCCGGCGCCGATCTAGCGCACACCGACCCCTTCAGAGCCGACAAGCCAGAGCATTCGCTCTGGCTTTCGCCGTTTCGGCGGGCTCTGCACCGGGCCCGCCCCCGACACAAGGCAGGACCCATGCACACCCTCACCGAGACCGACACCACCGGCGACCTGCACGTCGCCGCGTTCACCGCGATCCCTTCGCCCGCCGACATCCGCACCGATCTGCCGGTCGGCGACGAGCGCACCCGGCTCGTGCAGCGCACGCGCGACGAGGTGCGCGCCGTGCTGTCGGGCGACGACGACCGGCTGCTGGTCGTGGTCGGCCCGTGCTCGATCCACGACCCGGCTGCCGGCCTCGAGTACGCCGGGCGCCTCGTCCGCGCCGCGCATGAGCACCGCGACGCGCTGCTCATCGTGATGCGCACGTACTTCGAGAAGCCCCGCACGACGGTCGGCTGGAAGGGGCTGATCAACGACCCGCACCTCGACGGCAGCCACGACATCGCGGCCGGCCTGCGCATGGCACGCGCCTTCCTCCGGGATGTCACCGCCCTCGGCCTGCCGTGCGCGACGGAGTTCCTCGAGCCGATCAGCCCGCAGTACATCGCCGACCTCATCACCTGGGGCGCGATCGGCGCGCGCACGACCGAGAGCCAGATCCACCGGCAGCTGGCCAGCGGCCTCTCCATGCCGATCGGCTTCAAGAACGGCACCGACGGCGGGCTGCAGGTCGCGCTCGACGCGGCGGCGGCGGCATCCAGCCCGCAGTCCTTCCTCGGCGTCGATGCCGACGGACGCGCCAGCCTCGTCGCCACGACGGGCAACCCCGACACCGGCGTGATCCTGCGCGGCGGCGCCGACGGCCCGAACTACGACGCGGCCCACGTCGAACAGGCCGCGCAGCGCCTGGCCGCCGCGGGTCTCGCCCCACGCCTGGTCGTCGACGCCAGCCACGCGAACAGCGGCAAGGACCACGTGCGCCAGGCCGAGGTCGCCCGCGAGATCGCCGCGCAGCTGGCCTCCGGCGAGCACGCGATCGCCGGCGTGATGCTCGAGAGCAACCTCGTCGCGGGCGCGCAGAAGCTCGACGTGGCGCACGGACCCGCAGGCCTCACGTACGGCCAGAGCGTGACCGACGCGTGCATGGGCTGGGATGCCACCTCAGACGTGCTCGCGACGCTCGCCGCCGCGGTGCGCAGCCGTTCCGTGCGCGCCCTAAGCTGACGCCATGCCCGCGCCGCGCCCACGCCTCGTCGACCTCAGCCACACCCTGCGCGAGGGGATCGTGACGCTGCCCGGCATCCCGGCCCCATCGCTGACACCGCACCTGCGCCGCGGCGAGGGGAACTACGCCCCCGGTACGAGCTTCGCGATGGACGTCTTCACGATCGCGGGCAACACCGGCACCTATCTCGACACGGCGTGGCACCGCTATGAGGGCGGCGCCGACCTCGCGGCCCTCGAGCTGGAGACCCTCGTCGACCTGCCCGCCGAGGTCTTCCACCTCGAAGACGCGCCGAGCCGCGGCATCCCGGCCTCCGTCTTCGAGGGACGCGATGTGCGCGGCAAGGCGGTGCTCCTGCACACGGGCGGCGACCGCGACTTCGGCTCGCCCGCCTATGTCGAAGACGCGCCGTATCTGAGCGCCGAGGGCGTCGAGTACCTCGCCGCGCAGGGCGTCGTGCTCGTCGGCATCGACGCGCAGAACATCGACGACACATCAGTGGATGCCGCGGGCAGCCGCCCCGCGCACACGACGTTCCTGGCGCGCGGGATCCACGTCGTCGAACACCTCACGAACCTGGGGGCGCTGCCCGCCAGCGGCGCGCTGTTCACCGCGGTTCCGCCGAAGTTCGAGGGCACCGGGACCTTCACCGTGCGCGCCTACGCGAAGGTGCCCGCGTGAGCACCGGCTACGACCTCAGCAGCGATCCGGAGCGGCTCGACCGCGAATGGATCTGGCGGATGCTGTCGACCGAGGCCTATTGGGGAGTCTGGCGGACCCGCGCCGACATCGATCAGCAGGTCGACGCTGCCTGGCGCGTCGTCGGCGCGTATGACGCCGCGACCGGCGCGCAGGTCGGGTTCGCGCGGGCCGTCTCCGACGGGGTCGCCTTCGCCTATCTCGCCGATGTCATCGTCGATCCTGCGCACCGCGGTGCCGCGATCGGTCAGCGGCTGCTGCGCCTCATGATCGACGATGGCCCCGGCGTCGACTTCCGCTGGACGCTGTTCACCCGCGATGCGCACGGACTGTACGAGAAGTTCGGGTTCACCGAACCCGACCAGACCGCGATGGTGCGGCCGGCGCGCCGCTGATCAGGCCGACGCCGCCTGCGCACGCAGGCGCCGCTCGAGCTCGTCGAGACGCTCGATGACGATGCGGCGCAGCGCCTGCGGCGCCTCGGCGCGCGAGGAGAGCCACGAGCGTGCCGCGACGACGAAGGGATGCCGCTCGGCATCGCCGTCGCAAAGCTCGGCGCCCGACGGGAACAGGCCCGTCACCACGCGCGTCGCCTGCCCCTGACTCTGTGCGGCCCAGACGCCTTCGATCCGGCCCCAGTATTCCGCCTCGTGCCCCGCACCGACCCCGGTCGGGTCGATCTCGAGCCCGTCGATCGTCGCCTGCAGATGGTCGTTCGACAGCACCGCGCCGTCAGCGCCCCGACCGGTGTATGCGGCCTCGCGCGCGGCATCCTTCACCGCCGCATCGGGACGCGCGGCCAGCGCCCGCGTCAGCCCGGTCGCCGACACCGCGGTCGGTGCCGCCGACTGCGCCGCGCGCAGCTCGGCCTCATCGGCCACGCCGTGCGCGGCCAGGGCCACCCAGGCATCCCAGGTGAGCTCTTCGCCGAGGGCCATGTCGGCGTCGTCGATCCAGGCGCGCACGACCTCGAGCACCGGCTCGACCGGCGCGCGCTGCTCACCGAGCGCCGCGAACAGCGTGCGCAGCAGCACCGTGCGACGATCGGAGGGCGACGGGTCTTCGAGCACGGCGTCCACGAGGAACGCCACCCAGCGCGCGAGCAGCTCCCGCCTTGCCGGGGCCACGGTGTAGGCGGCGAGGCCGGCGGTCGCCTGCGCCAGCACCTGAGCGAGCACCCCCGAGTCTTCGATGAGGTACTCCCCCGCCACGACGCCGTCGACGAAACGCTCCGCGGCGAGGTCGGCGTCGCGCACCATGTTCCAGGCCCCCGCGAGCCCGGTGGCCCGTGCGAGCTCGTCGTCGAGCCCGGCGTCGAGCACCACGTCGAGCGAGTGGGGATCCTGCGCGATCTTCGCGTACGTGAGATCGCCGTCGTTGGGAAGCACCGCGTGATCGGCGGCGACGCCGACCAGCTCGGGCACCTCGACCGACGCGCCGTCGATCCGCACCTCGAAGGACGCCTCGAACTCGGCCGGCCCCTCGTCGTCGGTCGGCGCGTACACGCCCACACGCAGCACGTGCGGGCGCAGCACCTCGTCGCCGGTGCGGGGATCGACACCGTCCTGGCGCAGCACCGCCGCGGCGATGACCCCCTCCGAGAGCGTCGTCTCCACGCGCAGCCGGTTCACGCCCGCGGTGGTCAGCCACGCGTCGGCCCAGCCGCGCATGTCACGGCCGGAGGCCTCGCCCAGTGCATCCAGGAAGTCGTCCAGCGTCGTGTTGCCCCACGCGTGCTTCGCGAAGTACGCGCGCGCCGCGGCCAGGAACGTGTCCTGCCCGACGAACGCCGACAGCTGCTTGAGCACCGAGGCGCCTTTGGCATAGGTGATGCCGTCGAAGTTCTGATCCGCGGCCTCCAGGTCGACGATGTCGGCGACGATCGGATGTGTGGTCGGGTACTGGTCCTGTCGGTAGGCCCACGCCTTGCGCCGCGACGCAAAGGTCGTCCACGCGGTGGTGAAGTCGGTCGCCTCGTCGACGGCGAGCGTGCCCACGTAGTCGGCGAACGACTCCTTGAGCCACAGGTCGTCCCACCAGACCATCGTCACGAGGTCGCCGAACCACATGTGGCACATCTCGTGCAGGATCGTGTTCGCGCGCTGCTCGTGCTGCGCCTCGGTCGCGGGCGAGGTGAACACGTACCGCTCGGTGAAGGTCACCAGGCCCGGGTTCTCCATGGCGCCGAGGTTGTATTCGGGCACGAACACCTGCTCGTACTTTCCCCACGGGTATGCGACGTCGAATGCGCGATGGAACCAGTCCAGCCCGCGCTTTGTGATCTCGAAGACCTCGTCGGCATCCATCGCCGGTGCCAGCGACGCGCGGCACGCGATGCCCAGCGGAATCGCCGCCTCGACGCCCGACGCCGTGTGCCCGGTGTACTCGTCGTGCCAGGTCGCGTAGGGTCCGGCGAGGAACGTCGTGATGTACGTCGACATCGGCGCGGTCACGGCGAACTCGCGCCGGGCCACGCCGTCGCCGACGGCGTGCGACGCCAGCAGCGCCCCGTTCGACGCGACATGCCACGCCGCGTCGGCGGTGATCGTCACGTGGAAGCGGGCCTTCAGATCGGGCTGGTCGAAGCACGGGTAGATGCGCCGGCAGTCGACGGGCTCGTTCTGCGAGTAGAGGTAGGTGGCGCCGTCTGCGGGGTCGACGAAGCGGTGCACGCCCTCGCCCGACGTCGAGTAGATCGATGCCGATTCGATGACGACCTCGTTCTCCTCCGCCAGGGGCCCCAGGGCGATGCGCGCACCGTCGACGGCGGAGGCGGCATCCACCTCCCGTCCGTTCAGCGTGATCGAGGTGACCTGCGCACCTAGGTAGTCGAGAAAAGTGGATGCCCCGGCCTCGGCGTCGAACGTGATCCGGGTCCGCACCGGGTAGGTGTCCGCCGCGGGGTCGGCCGCGCGCGAGAAGTCGACGTCGACGGAGTACTCGTGCGTGCGCAGGAGACGAGAACGGGCGGCCGCTTCGTCGCGGGTGAGGTTCTCGTTGGCGGGGCGGGGAAGATCGGTCATCCCTCCAGTCAATCACCCGGCGCCGACGTCCGAGGAGAGAACCCTCATCGGGCGGCCCCTTCCGCGGCACGGCTGTGCGGGTCTAGTGTGACGGGCGGCCGAGATCCGGCCGATCCGAACGAAAGCGAGTCGACGATGATCCGTGCACGCCGAATGGCAGCCGCCGCCGCGACCGCCGCGCTGACCCTGACCCTGTCTGTGGTCGGCGCGACCTCCGCACAGGCGTTCTCTCCCGGGCATTCCCCGTCTCCGTCTCACCATCAGTCGCAGACCTTGACGCCGCGCACCCACTTCACGATGGCCGCCGACGGCTCGAGCGGACTCTCGCAGGGCGGCGAGGGCATCCCGAACATCGACGTCGTCAAGAAGACGATCGCGACCTATTACGGCGACCCGGGCACCGGCATCGCGAACAAGGACGACTCCCCCTACATCGAGGAGATGGACGGCATCGTCGCGCGGCTCGAGGCGAAGCTGCCGCAGTGGTTGCGCGAGGCCAAGCACAGCCACAAGACGCCCGCCATCGTGCTCGACACGGACGACACCATGCTCTTCACGTACGACATGGAAGTCGGCGACATGAAGTTCGTCTACGACCCGGCGCGACAGGACGAATGGGTGAAGCAGGAGCTCTTCCACTACGCGACGCCGGGCATGACCTCACTGGTGAAGAAGGCCCAGAAGCTCGGCTTCGCGATCATCGGCATCACCGGCCGCAGCGCCGATCAGAAGGCCGCGTCGATCGACAACGTCAACAGCGTCGGCTACTCGGGCTTCACCAGCGAGAACTACTACACGAAGTGGGCGGCGGGCCAGCAGCCGTCGTACATCACCTGTGCGACGACGAGCTGCACCACGGTCGAGTTCAAGGCCGGCACCCGCCGGCATCTGGAGAAGGACCTCGGCTACGACGTCGTGCTCAACGTCGGCGACCAGTGGTCGGACCTGCAGGGCGGCTACGCCGACCACGTGCAGAAGCTGCCGAACCCGACGTACTACCTGCCGTCGGCCGACCTGCCCGGCCTGAACGAGCCGCGACTGAGCCCGCGCACCCGCTTCACGATGAAGGCGGACGGCTCGAGCGGTCTCACGCAGGGCGGCGAGGGCATCCCGAACATCGACAGCGTGAAGAAGACGATCGCCGTCTACTACGGCGACACCGGTGACGGCATCTCGAACAAGGACAGCTCGCCGTACATCAGCGAGATGAACCGTCTGGTGCGCCGCCAGCTGCCGGCGATCGCGGCCGAGTGCCGCACGCTCGCGCGGCACCACCGCAACCCCGCCATCGTGCTCGACGCCGACGACACCACGCTGTGGACGTACGACATGGAGGCGAACGACATGCACTTCGTCTTCAACCCGACCGAGCAGGACGTCTGGGTGCAGAACCAGATGTTCCCCGCGACGCCGGCCATGGTGCACGCGACGAACGTGCTGCAGAAGGCCGGCTGCACCCTGATCGGGCTCACCGGACGCAACGACGACCAGAAGGCCGCGACCGTCGCGAACCTCGACCAGTTCTACACCGGCTTCACCACGACGAACTACTACACCAAGTGGACCGGCGTGGGCGCCTCGCAGCAGCCGTCGTACATCACGTGCGCGACGGCCAAGTGCACGACGATCGAGTACAAGTCGCAGACCCGCGCACACATCGAGACGCGCTCGGGCGGCGACTTCCACATCGTCGCGAACTTCGGCGATCAGTTCAGCGACCTGATCGGCGGGCACGCCGACCGCACGGTCAAGCTGCCGAACCCGACGTACTACCTGCCCTGACGGTCGTCGGCCTTGCGCCGGCGGGCGAGCACACCGAGGGTCGCGTACTCCATGGTGAACCGCCCGCCGGCGCGGTCGATCACGGCACCGATCGCGCCCAGCAGCTCCTCGAGCCGCTCGGGCGCGATCCGGTTGTGCCCGCCCGCGGTCGGCACCTGTGCGAGCCACTCGTCGCGCGTGATCTCGGCCTGCCAGTCGAGGCGGAACCATTCCGGCTCATCGAATCCGCCGGACGAGTGGATGCCGTCGGCCGCGGTCTGCAGCATCGCCCGGTATCCCTCGCGCTGAGGCGTCGCCCACGGCGTGAACGGCAGGCCGGTGTCGACGCTGCGATACGCCTCGGCGAAGCCTCTGGCGATCTCAGGGGCGGGATCGCCCGCGTTCCAGAACAGGGCGACGCGCCCGCCCGGCGCGAGGATGTCGCGCGCCTTCGTCGCGCCCGCGACGGGGTCGACCCAGTGCCAGGTCTGCCCGGCGATGACGAGGTCGAAGGCGCGGCCCGCGGCATCCCACTCCTCGAATCGGGCGATCTCCACGTCGAACCCGCGCCGGCGCGCCACGTCGGCCATGCGCTGGTCGGCCTCGACGCCGAGCACGCGGCATCCCGCATCGCGGAAGGGCAGCGCCGACAATCCGGTGCCGATGCCGACGTCGACGGTGCGCGGGGCGGCCGGCAGCCTGTCGAGCACGAGCTCGGCGAGCGCCGGTGGGTAGTGCGGACGGAAGCGGTCATAGGCCTCGGCGTCGGAGCCGAAGCCCTCGGCGATCGTGCGAGCGCGGAACGGCTGAGCGGCGTCGGTCATGCCGTCACCCTACGCGGGCCTCCACATCTCGGGCGGCGGCAAGCGCCGCGGACTCGCCGTGCATCGGGCCGATCAGCTGCACACCGGTGGGCAGACCGTCGGCGCCCAGCCCCGTCGGCACGGCCACCGCCGGCAGGCCGAGGAAGTTCACGACCACCACGAGCCGGAACATCCGCCACGCCGCCGTCGCCTGCGCGGGGCCGCCGAGATCGAAGTCGACGGGCGGGATGCCGTCGGTACCGACCGGTCCCAGGATCACCGGGTTCTCGGCCTGCAGTCTCCGCCAAGATGCCTCGATCACGAGGCGTCGGGCCCAGGCCGCGGCGTAGTCGGCTGCCGTCGCGAAGGGTCTCGTGGCCTGCGCACTGTCACGCATGAAGCGGTCTGCCGAGCGGCCCAGCGGCGAGGGCAGGGCGCCGCCGCTCATCTCGGTGACAGCCAGGCGGCGCATGAGCGTGAACGCCTCTTCGAGGTGCGGGGGCTCGATCTCGTCGACCTGCCAGCCGGCCCGCCGCAGCGCGGCGGCCGCGCGGTCGATGCCGGCGGCGACCTCCGGCGCGACGCCCCATCCCAGCGGATCGCGGGTGACGGCGACCCGCCGCGGACCGTCGTAGCCGGCGACCGGCGGCAGCGCGAGCGAGACCGGGTCGTCGATGTCGACGCCCGCGACGATCTGGAGCGAGGCCTCGAGGTCGGCGATGCTGCGCGCGAGGATCCCGTTGACAGCGAACCTCTGCAGGGTCAGCGCGACAGGCAGCTCGTCGACGGCCGCGCGCGGCACGCGGCCGAGCGAAGGACGCAGGCCGCAGATGCCGAGCGCCTGGGCGGGCAGACGGATCGAGCCGCCGAAGTCGTTGCCGAGGCCGATGTCGCTCATGCCGGTCGCCACCGCGACGGCGTCGCCGCCACTCGAGCCGAAGGTGGTGCGCGAGGCGTCGAACGGGTTGAGAGTGCGGCCGAACAGGTCGTTGTCGGTGTCCCAGCGCATGCCGAAGTCGGGCATGTTGCCGCGACCGATCGGGATGGCACCGGCAGCGCGCATCCGCGCGACGATCGTCGCATCGCGCACCGGGATCGCGTCGGCAGCCCCCGCCCAGCCCTCGGTCGTGGCCGACCAGGTGAGGTCGATGTTCTCCTTGACGCTGATCGGCACGCCGGCCAGCGGCCCCGGATCGTCGCCGCGCGCGAGCGCTCGATCGATCTCGTCGGCGGCACGGCGGGCGCGGTCGTCGAAGACGACGGTCAGCGCATTCAGGTGCGGGTTGCGCGCGGCGATGCGTGCCAGGTGCGCGTCAACAGCCTCGGCGGCCGACGTGCGACCGGCACGGATGTCGCTGGCCAGGGTCACGGCGTCGGGACCGGTGTCGCGCGGGGCGTCGGGGCCGGTGTCGCGCGGGGCGTCGGGCTTTGCGTCGGGCGGGACGGGGCTCATGCCCCCATCCTGCCCGGTCGTGCGCGAGCCGGCAGCCGCGGCATCCATTCTCCAGCGCAAGCGAAACAAGACAGCGCGGGGCGCGTCCAAAGAGAGCGCGCCCCGCGCCGAGAACGGGCGATCCGGTGCTACTGCACCGACCAGCCGCCGTCGGAGGGCAGGATGACGCCGTTGATGTTCACGCCGTCATCCGACAGCAGGAAGGTGATGGATGCCGCGAGCTGCTCGGCCGTGGCCAGCGACGGGATCGCCGACTGGAACGGCTGCAGCCGCGCCGACCCCGCCTGCGAGACGTTCGCGGGGAAGGGGATGCCGGTGGCCACCCCGCCCGGAGCGACGGCGTTGATGCGGACTCCCGCCGGGCCGTACATGAACGCGGCCGACTTGGTCATGCCGACCACCGCGTGCTTGGACGTCGTGTAGGCGTTGCCCGACGCGTTGCCGCGCAGACCCGCCTCGCTGGCCACGTTCACGACCGACCCGTGACCTGCCGCAAGCATGGCCGGCAGCGCGGCACGCGTCAGCTTGAACGCACCCGTCAGGTTCACGCCGATCACGCGATCCCACATGGCGTCGCTGGTCTCGTGCAGCGGCGAGAAGTCGTCGTTGATGCCCGCGACGTTCGCCAGCCCGTCGATCGTGTCGCCGGCCGCGGCGACGATCGCGTCGACCGACTCCTGCTTCGTGATGTCACCGGTGACGGTGACGATCTGGGCGTCGGGCAGCGACGCGGCGAACTCCGCGAGCCTGTCGGCGGAGACGTCCACGGCGACGACCCTGCCGCCCTCGCGGGCGATGCGGGAGGCCGTGGCACGGCCGATGCCCGATGCTGCTCCCGTGACGATCACGGTCTTGCCGGAGAACCGGCCCGCGGTGAGCTTCTCGGCCCACCCGGTGCTCTCGGTGGATTCGGGCATCACGCCGCCGTTGGCCTTGAGCACGAGGTCGTCGACCACGGACTGCGGCATCTGGCCCTGGCTCATCGCCACGAGCTGCTGCAGCGGCAGACCCTTCACCGGGGCGAGGGACTCCTCGTTCGCGCCCGCCGCCGACAGCAGACCCCGGACGAGCTCGCCGCCGACCGGATGCTCCAACCACTCGCCGATCGTGCTGTTCGCTGTGAGCGCCTTGTTGTCCGCCATCTTCGTTCCCTTCGGGTCCTGTGGGACGACCTCTCGTCCGTGGGTAATTCCCACACGGGAAATGCTATGCGCCCCGGCTGAGTCACGCCATGGGATCCGCCGGAGAAATCCCCTGTACGCTGCGCCGCGCCACGAGCCCGACGGCGGCCACCGCGACGGCGAGCAGGAGCGGCTGCACAGTCAGGAACGGGATGCCCAGCTCGGTGGTGAACACCGACCGCGCGAACTCGAGCATGCGCGCGGGATCACGCGCGTACACCCGCGTGCCTGCCGCCGATGCGACCGCGTGGACGGCGTTCGGCACGAGCGCGAGAACCAGCAGGCTGCCGATCGCTGCGGCGACGCGCCGCGGCGAGTCGAGGCCGCACCAGGCGATGGCGGCTCCCACGAGCACGGCACCCACCCACCCCGCCGCGCCGGCGGCCCAGAGCTGCAGCGGCGACGGCGTGATCGTGCCGAACGGCATGATGAGGGCCCGCAGCCACGGTTCGACGGCGACCGCGCCGACCGTGAGGCCCAGGAGCGCCGCCGCCCGCGCACGGCGGAGGATCAGCCAGAGCGCCAGCATGCCGACCAGGAACGACAGCGCGCTCCAGGCGAAGACCGCGACGAAGTAGAGGGTCGCCTCCCTCCCCCGCTGCAGACCGGTCAGCACCACGATCGAGGTCTGCGCCAGAGCGATCAGCTGCACGGCGGCGACGCCGGCGATGACGGCGCGGGCCCGCGGCATCCTTCCCCTCCCCACCCGCACGAGCAGACCCGCGACGGCCGCACCGACGACGAGGAATGCGGCGATCGGGGTCAGTTCGTACTGGCTGAACGGCAGCAGCGCGATCGGCATGTCGAGCGTGGACGTCGCCCACAGATTCTGCAGGGGCAGGCGCATTCCCGTGATGAGCCAGGGAATCAGCCCGAAGACCGCGGCGAGCGCTCCGAGGAGCACACCCCACCCCGCGGCGGGCGGTTTCACGTCGGAGGTCACCAGGCCGAGTCTGGCATACGGCGAACGCGGAGCCGGAGGGGTCCGCCGATGGGGATAATGGGGGCATGGCCACCGCCTACAGCGCGATCTCCAGTTACTCGCGCGTGCAGATCATGCACCTGCTCCAAGAGCATCCCGCTCTCACCATCAGCGACCTCACGAAGGCGACCGGCCTGCACCCGAACACGGTGCGCGAGCACCTGCAACGGCTGATCGAATCGGGATACGTCGTGCCCGAGGCCGAGCGGCGCACGACGCGCGGACGGCCCCGCATCCTCTACAGCGCGGTGTCGGGACCGGATGCCCCGCACAGCCCGATCGCGCAGCAGCGGGCGCGCGAGGCGGCCGAGCGGGGCGACCTCATGCGACGCGTCATGCCGTGGACGGACTCATCGCTGCCGGACGACGCGCAGCATCAACTCGACGCCCTCGTCGAGGACCTGCAGGACGCCGGCTTCGACCCCATCGTCGACACCGACGAGCTGACGGTCGACCTCACGCCGTGCGAGCACGCACGCGCACAGGCCGATCACCGCGACGTGCTGTGCGCCGTGCACATCGGGCTCATGCAGGGCGTGCTCGGCGAAGCCGGCGGACCGTTGGAGGTCGACGGGATGCTGCCCGCATGCGACCCCACGGAGTGCCACATCCAGCTGACGCTCAAGGGAGCTCCGCAGGCCGCACCCACCGCGTGATTCCGGGCCACGGGGTATTTTCCACGGCCTTTCTGTCGACACCGGACCGCGTCTGTCCCTAGTGTGTGGGCCAGGCGCGAGTCAGCGGACGATGTCGTCGGGCCGCGGACGATCGTGCCGACCCGCGGAACGGAGTCTCGATGGACCTTCTCGACCCCCTCCTGCTGGCGCGCTGGCAGTTCGGGCTGACGACGCTCTACCACTTCCTGTTCGTGCCGCTGACGCTCGGCATGTCGTTCACGGTCGCGATCTTCCAGACCTGCTGGTTCCGGACGGCGAACGTGAAGTGGCTGCACCTGACGCGCTTCTTCGGCAAGATCTTCCTGATCAACTTCGCGATGGGCGTCGTCACCGGCATCGTGCAGGAGTTCCAGTTCGGGATGAACTGGTCCGACTACTCGCGCTTCGTCGGCGACGTCTTCGGCGCCCCCCTCGCCTTCGAGGGTCTGATGGCCTTCTTCTTCGAGGCCACGTTCATCGGGCTGTGGATCTTCGGCTGGGACCGCTTGCCGAAGGCCCTGCACCTCGCGACGATCTGGATCGCCGCGATCGGCGCGACGCTCTCTGCCTACTTCATCCTGGCCGCCAACGCGTTCATGCAGAACCCCGTGGGGTACCAGATGTCGGCCGACGGCCGACGCGCCGAGCTCACCGACATCGGCGCGGTGCTGTCTAACCGGGTCGTGCTCGCCGCGTTCCCGCACACGATGTTCGCCGCGTTCATGTTCACCGCCGGCGTCATCATCTCGGTGTCGGCGTGGCAGCTCGCGCGTCGGCGCAACGAGGTGATGATGCGCTCGTCGCTGCGCTTCGGACTGTGGGCGATGATCATCGCGTTCGCGGGCACATTCCTCTCCGGCGACCAGCTCGGCCTGCAGATGGTCGCCACGCAGCCGATGAAGATGGCCGCCGCGGAGGCACTGTTCCACACGGCGTGCGGAGCGGATGCCTCGTTCTCGGTGTTCACGCTCGGCACCCCCGACGGCACGCACGAGCTCTTCTCGATCCGCATCCCGTACCTGCTCGCGTTCCTGTCCGAGCATGACTTCAGCGCGTGCGTCGAGGGCATCAACGACCTCAACGCGCAGTATGCACAGCAGTGGCCGGATCTCGCCCAGCAGGTCGACGGCAGCTTCGCACCGACCCTGTGGATCACCTACTGGGCGTTCCGCTGGATGATGGGACTGGGCGGCATCGCGGTCCTCGTCGCGATCGCCGGACTGTGGTTCACTCGCAAGGGCGCGAAGCGCGAGGTGCCGCAGTGGGCATGGCGGATCGCGATCTGGTCGTACCCCCTGTCGCTGCTCGCGATCCTCGTCGGCTGGGTCTTCACCGAGATGGGCCGGCAGCCGTGGATCGTGTTCAGCCTCATGCTCACCCAGGACGGCGTATCACCGGGTGTGCCCGGCTGGACCGTGCTGATCTCGCTCATCTCGTTCACACTCATCTACGCGGCGCTGGCAGTAGTCGAGGTCGGTCTGATCATCCGCACGGCGAAGAAGGGCCCCGACCCCCTCCCCGATCCCGATGCGCCGGCAGCCGACCGGCACGAGACCCCGACCACGGTGTACTAGGAGAAGATCATGGACCTCGCCCACCTCTGGTTCTTCATCGTCGGGTTCCTCTTCGTCGGCTACTTCGTGCTCGACGGTTTCGACTTCGGCGTGGGGATGTCGCTGCCGTTCCTCGGGAAGGACGACATCGGGCGCCGGCAGATCATCAACACGATCGGACCCGTCTGGGACCTCAATGAGACCTGGGTCATCGTCGCCGGAGCCTGCCTGTTCGCAGCGTTCCCGGAGTGGTACGCCACACTGTTCAGCGGTTTCTACCTGGCGCTGCTGATCATCCTTCTCGCGCTCATCGCCCGCGGCGTCTCGTTCGAGTACCGCCATCAGCGAGACAGCCTGCGCTGGAAGAAGGGCTTCGACACGATGATCGTCGCCGGCTCCGCCGTGCCGGCCCTGCTGTGGGGCGTCGCCGTCGCGAACATCGTGCAGGGCGTGCCGCTGGACGCCGACCACGAGTTCACCGGCAGCCTGCTCACGCTCCTGAACCCGTATGGGCTGCTCGGGGGCGTCACGACGCTGCTGCTGTTCTTCACCCACGGCGTGTACTTCGTCGCACGCAAGACCGACGGGCAGGTGCAGCAGGACGCACGCCGGCTCGCGACCTGGTCGGGACTGCTCACGATCGTGGTCGCCGCGGCCTTCCTCATCTGGACGATCGTCAATGCCGAGGCCGCCGGCGCCCCCCTGCTGGCCGTCGTGATCGTTCTCGCGGCTGTGGCGGCGGTGCTGCTCATCGGATCGTGGGTCGCGAACCTGCGCGGCGCCGAGGGATGGGCATTCGCGCTCGGCGCCCTCACGGTCGTCACAGCGGTGCTGACACTCTGGTTCGCCCTCTTCCCGAACGTCATGCCCTCCGCGACCGACCCGGCGTACAGCCTGACGATCGAGAACGCGTCGAGCACCGACTACACGCTGACCATCATGAGCTGGGCCGCGCTCATCTTCCTGCCCCTCGTGCTGCTGTACCAGGGCTGGACATACTGGGTGTTCCGCAAGCGCGTCTCGCGCTCGCACATCGAGCGCGCCGCGGCCGCGCACTGAGCACGGCCCGAGACCGAGGAGCGAGGACAGACATCACCGCGATGACCGACGCGTCGGGCGACGAGACGAGCGCCCGCCGCCGCACCCCGCCCGTCGACCCGCGCCTGCTGCGCTACGCGCGGGCGGCACGGGGCTTCTTCGCCGGCAGCGCCGTCATCGTCCTGGTGCAGACCGCCGTCGTGATCGTGTTCTCGTACGTGCTGTCACGAGTGCTGGTGGGTGCGGTCGGCGGCGCGTCCGCGGCATACCTCCTCCCCTTCCTCGGTGCCGGCGTCGCCCTGGCCCTCGTGCGCGGAGGGCTGCTCGCACTCTCCGAGCTCGTCAGTGCGCGCGGTGCGGCCCGTTCATCGCTGCAGCTGCGGAGCGCCCTCGTCGATGCCGCCGGCCGCCGCGGGCCACAGGGACTCGCCGATCGCAGCCCAACCTCGCTCGCCGTGACCGCGGGACGGGGGCTCGAGTCCCTCGACGCCTACTTCGGCCGTTATCTCCCCCAGCTCGTGTCCACCGCGATCACCACTCCGCTGCTGATCATCGCGATCCTGGTGGCCGACCCGATCTCAGGGCTCATCGTGCTCGCCACGATGCCGCTCATCCCCCTGTTCATGGTGCTCATCGGGCTGGCGACGCGCGCCGTGCAGCGCCGACAGCTCGACACGCTGCACCGGCTCGCGACCCGGTTCGCCGACACCGTCGCCGGCCTCGGCACGCTCAAGATCTTCGGCCGCCATCGCCGCGCCGCCGACGGTATCGGCACCGTCACCGCGCAGTACAAGCGGGAGACCATGGCGGTGCTGCGAGTCTCGTTCGTCTCGGGCTTCGCCCTCGAGTTCCTCGCCAGCATCTCGGTGGCGATCGTCGCGGTGACCATCGGGCTGCGGCTGCTCTCGGGAGAGACGACGCTGCTCGTCGGGCTGTTCGTGCTCATACTCGCGCCCGAGGCGTACCTCCCGCTGCGCCAGGTGGGCGTGCAGTTCCACGCCGCCGCTGAGGGGGTCGCCGCCAGCGATGAGGTGTTCGCCGTGCTGGATGCCGCAGACCCGGCGGTCGGCGAGAGCGCCGGCCTCGTGCTGCGCGATGCGGGGCCGCTGATCGAGCTGCGGGGCGTGCGCGTCACCCGCGGCACGTGGTCGGCCCCGCCGGTCGACCTCTCGGTCGACGCCGGCGAGATCGTCGTCATCGAGGGGCCGAGCGGGAGCGGCAAGTCGTCGCTGCTGGCCGCGCTGCTCGGATTCACCGACGCGGACGGAGAGATCCGCGCCGCGCGGCCGCCGCGCGAGCTCATCGCCTGGGCGCCGCAGCATCCCGGGCTGATCACCGGGACCGTGGCCGAGAACGTCGCGCTGGGCGCGAGCGAAGTCGACTCCGCGCTCGTCCGATCCTGCCTCGACTCCGCCCGCCTCCCGTCCATGGATCCCGCACGGCGGCTCGGGGTGCAGGGCGCCGGTCTGTCGGGCGGACAGGCGCAGCGCGTCGCCGTGGCGCGCGCCCTCTATCGCGCACGGTCCGGACGTGCCCGGGTGCTCGCGCTCGACGAGCCCACGAGCGACCTTACCGCCGACACCGAAGCGCGTCTGTGGGACGCTCTCCGCGCTGAGGCGGACGGCGGCTGCGGCATCCTCCTCGTCTCTCACCGCACGAGCGCGCGTCGCATCGCCGACCGCGTCGTGCGCGTCACCGCGGCCTCGGAGGTGACCGGTGCCTGATCCGCTGTCTTCCGAGGCGCGTGCTCTGCTGCGCACGGCGCAGCCGCGTGCGCGCCGTTTCACCCCCGCCGTACTGGCAGGGACGGGCACGGCGGTGAGCGCGATCGCGCTGCTGGCCGCTAGCGCATGGCTCATCACCCGGGCGGCCGAGCAGCCCGCGCTGATGTACCTGTCGGCGGTGATCGTGGCCGTCCGCGCGTTCGCCCTCGGCCGCGGGGTGTTCCGCTATCTCGAGCGCCTGACCGGACACGATGCCGCCCTGACCCAGTCCGCACTGCTTCGCACGGGACTCGTGCGCCGCCTGCTCCCGCTGGCTCCCGACGGACTTGCGCGCACCCGGCGGGGTGACCTGCTGTCGAGCCTCGTCGACGACGTCGAGGCGCTCCAGGATCTCCCTCTACGCGTCGTGCAGCCCCTCGTCGTCGCGGGCCTGGCCGCGCTGGGCAGCGTCGTGTTCACCGCGTTCCTCTCCCCGGCCGCCGCGCTCGCACTGCTGGCCTGCCTCGTCGCGGCCGCAGCGCTCGCCGTCGGTCTGGGCACCGCGGCCGGAGCGCGCGCCGAACGTGCTATCGCGCCGCTGCGGGGCCGCCTGACCGACGCACTGCTCGACCAGTTCACCTCCCTCGACGTGCTCACCGCGTACGGGGCGATGGATGCCGCCGCCGCGCGCGTGCACGCGGCGGACGAGGCGCTGCGCCGAGCCACGGTGCGCCGTGCCTGGGCGCAGGGCCTGACCACGGGCGCGGTGTCGCTGCTGACCGGCGTCGCCTCGGTCGTGATGCTTCTGGTCGCCCTGCCCGCTCACGGCGACGGCGGCCTGACCGGCCCGTCACTGGCAGTCCTCGTGCTGCTGCCGATGGCGGTCTTCGAGGTGTTCGGTCCGGTGCCCCTGGCTCTAGCGTCTTGGCGTCAGGTGCGCAGCGCCGCCGTGCGGATCGCGCGCGCGACACCATCGCACGTGCCCGAAGAGCTCGTGCGGAGCGATCCCGCACCGACCGGGACGGCACCGGCGCTCGGTGAGGGCCTCGTGCTCGAGGGTGTGGGAGCCCGCTGGCCGCGCGCCGGCGACGACGCCGCACTCCACGACGTCGACCTGACGATCGCGCCCGGCGAGCGCATCCTCCTCGTCGGACCGAGCGGTGCGGGCAAGACCACGCTCGCGCACATGCTCGTGCGCTTTCTCGAGCACACGGGGCGCTATCTCATCGGCGGCGTCGACGTGCGCACGCTCTCGGGTGACGATCTTCGGCGCACGGTCGGGCTGTGCGAGCAGAACCCCTATCTGTTCGACGAATCGATCCGCCAGAACCTGTTGTTCGCCCATGACACCGCCACCGACGATGAGCTGTGGAACGTCCTGGACCGCACCGGCCTCACGCCGTGGGTCCGCGAGCGCGGAGGCCTCGATGCACGCGTCGGCGATCGCGGGAGGCTGGTGTCGGGCGGACAGGCGCAGCGCATCGCACTGGCCCGCGCCCTGCTGGCGCGGTCCCCCGTGCTCATTCTCGACGAGCCGACCGCAGGCGTCGACCCTGCGGCATCCGACCGTCTCCTGGTCGACCTGCTGTCGGCCGTGGGCCGCGATCGCGCCGTCCTGCTCATCTCCCACGTCGACGTCCCCGCCGGCATGGTCGATCGCGTCGTGCGGATGGAGGACGGACGCCTGAAGGCGGGTACTGTCTGGTCATGACCTTGACGGTGCGGCGGGCGACGGCGGCGGATGCGCGCGCGATCGCGACGATCCGCGTGACGTCCTGGCGCACGGCCTACGACGGGCTCGTCCCGCCGGCGCTGCTCGAGCGGCTCGACATCCGCTTCGAGGCGCAGCGCCGCGCACGGGACTGGGGGCGCTATCACGTCGACCCGCGCGCGGTCGAGTTCCTCGCGCTGCGCAGCGGCCGCCCCGTCGGCTGGGCGTCGGTGGGGCCCTGCCGCGACGACGACGTCGGCGCCGGGGTGCGCGGGGAGCTTCTCGCCCTGTACGCGCTGCCGGCGCAGTGGTCGACCGGCGTCGGTCACGCCCTGATCACGGCGGCGGAGGACGCCCTCCGCTCCTCCGGGTTCCGCATCGCGTCGCTCTGGGTGCTCGACGGCAACGAGCGCGCCGCGCAGTTCTACGAGCGCCACGGCTGGCGCGAGGACGGGGCGGTGAAAGACGACGAACGCATCGTCGGCGGCACCGGCATCCCGGCCCTGCGCGAGCGCCGCAGAGTGCGTGATCTGACGGTGGAAAATTCGTTGTGATCACCCCCTTGTGTGGTCTGACCACATGGGAGTATCGTGTGCATCGAGGACGGCAAGGGGCCGTCCGAAAGGAAGCGAAAAGCTCATGTCGGTTCCCACCACGATGCGCGCGGCGGTCGTCGTTGCGCCCGACAAGCCACTGGAGATCCAAGAGGTCCCCGTGCCCACTCCCGGTCCCGGTCAGGCCCTCGTGCGCGTCATCACGAGCGGCGTCTGCCACACCGACTTGCACGCGGCGCGCGGCGACTGGCCCGTGCCCCCGAAGGCGAACCTCATCCCCGGCCACGAGGGCTACGGCGAGGTCGTGGCCGTCGGCGACGGCGTCACCACGCTGAAGATCGGCGACAAGGTCGGCAACGCCTGGCTGTGGAGCGCCTGCGGTACCTGTGAGTACTGCCGCACCGGCTGGGAGACCCTCTGCCCCGACCAGAAGAACGGCGGCTACGGCGTCGACGGCAGCTTCGGCGAGTACATGCTCGTCGACGAGAAGTTCGCCGCGCGCATCCCCGAGGGATCCGACCCGATCGAGGTCGCACCGATCCTGTGCGCGGGCATCACCGTGTACAAGGGGCTGAAGGAGACCGAGGTCAAGCCCGGCGAGTGGGTCGTCATCTCCGGCATCGGCGGGCTCGGCCACATCGCAGTGCAATACGCCGTCGCGATGGGCATGCGCGTCGCCGCCGTCGACATCGACGACGAGAAACTCGCCCTGGCCCGCACGCACGGCGCCGAGGTGACCGTCAACGCCGCGTCCGAAGACCCGGTGGCCGCGATCCAGGAGCAGACCGGCGGCGCCCACGGCGTGCTGGTCACAGCCGTGCACCCGCAGGCGTTCGGCCAGGCGACGGGCATGTGCCGCCGGCGCGGGACCGTCGTGTTCGTGGGACTGCCTCCGGGGACGTTCCCGGCCGACATCTTCTCGACCGTGCTGAACCGCATCACCATCCGCGGTTCGATCGTCGGCACGCGGCAGGACATGATCGAGGCGCTCGACTTCTACGCTCGCGGCGAGATCCACCCGACCGTGTCGTCCGTCGAGAAGCTCGACGACATCAACGACATCTTCGACCGGATGGAGCACGGCAAGATCGAGGGTCGCGTGGTCATGGAGTACGCGACCGCCTGATCGATTCGGGATGCCGCGGGCCGCGGCATCCCGTCTCTTCAGAGCCGCATGCCGAAGGCGCGTCCGCCGTCCCACGGGAGCGGCGTGAAGCCGACGCGCGGATAGAAAGCGATGGCACCGGCGTTCTCGGCCGAGGCGACCAGGTGCACACCCGGGACGCCCTGCGCACGCAGCGCGTCGGTGAGGGTCTGGATGAGGCGACGCCCGAAGCCCTGCCCCTGCAGCTCGGGCAGCAGGTCGATGTGCAGATGCGCGGGGTACCCCGCCGCCTGCCCGGGGTTCGGCGCGGTGCCGTGCGCGTAGGCGCCGGCGAGGATCGCCCCTTCGGGGGTCGTCTCGTCGGTCGGGCGCGGCCAGCGCTCGGCGAAGCGCGGCCACCATTCGTCGGCGAACCAGCGGTCGAACGCGTCGGAGTCGGGCGTGCCCACGACGTAGCCCACCACGCGGTCGTCGTCGGTCTCGACCACGAAGCACAGTTCGGGATGCCGCGCCGCATACGGCCACGCGAAGATCGCAGCCCAGATCTCGTCGTCCGACAGCTGACCGGTCGCGTCACCGCCGCTGTCGGCGGTGCGCACGCAGATCTCGCCGAGGGCGGGTTCGTCGCCGGCGCGGAAGGGACGGATGCTGCTCACCCGTCGAGCCTATGCCCCTGGCTCCGGCGGCACCGTCCCGCGCACTACGCTGACGGGATGGCATTGTCCTTCTCGCAGGTCGACGTGTTCAGCGCCGAACCGCTGCGCGGCAACCCGGTCGCCGTCGTACACGGGGCCGACGACCTCACCGACGAGCAGATGCAGGCGTTCGCGCGATGGACGAACCTCTCCGAGACGACCTTCCTGCTGCGGCCGACGACCGCCGACGCCGACTACCGTCTGCGCATCTTCACGCCCGGCGGCGAACTGCCCTTCGCCGGGCATCCGACGCTCGGCTCGGCGCACGCCTGGCTCGAAGCAGGTGGCACGGTCGGCGGCGACCGCCCCGACCCCGCACGCCTCGTGCAGGAGTGCGGCGCCGGCCTGATCGAGCTGCGGCGCAGTGCGGGCAGCCTGGCCTTCGCCGCTCCCCCGCTGACCGAATCCGCACCACTCACCGACGCCGAACACGCCGCGACCGCGCACGCGCTCGGCGTCGACCCGTCCGCGATCCTCGCCGCACGGCGCCTCAGCAACGGTCCGCGATTCGTCGCCGTCCGCCTCGCCACCGCCGAAGAGGTCCTCGCGCTCGACCCGCACCTGCCCGAGGTCGCCGCGCTCGCCCCGACGGGCCTCGGGGCCATCGGCGCGCAGCCCGCCGGCGGTCCCGATGCAGACACCGCGATCGAGGTGCGCGTCTTCTGCCCCGGCATCGGCGTGCCCGAAGACCCGATCACGGGCAGCTTCAACGCCGCCGCCGCGCAGTGGCTCACCGCCGACGGCATCCTTCCCCCGTCCTACGTCGCCGCGCAGGGCACCGCGCTGGATCGTCGCGGCCGGGTCCACGTCACGACCGAGGACGACGCCATCTGGGTCGGCGGCGAGACCACGACGACGATCCGCGGCACCGTCGAGCTCTGATCTCACCGTCGAGCTCTGAGCTCACCCGCCGATGTACGACATCTCGATGCGCTCGCGGGGATGCTGCGTGGCCGCCGACCGGATCTCGGAGTAGTGGTCGTCGCGCTTCGCCCAGATGCCCAGGAGTGCGTCTTCGAGCTCGGCGTCCGTGCAGCCGCCCCGCAGCAGCGCCCGCAGGTCATGGCCGCGCGCCGCGAACAGGCACGTGAACAGCTTGCCGTCCGCCGACAGCCGCGCCCGTGAGCAGGCACCGCAGAACGGTGCCGTCACGCTCGAGATCGCCCCGACCTCGCCGCTGCCGTCCCGATAGCGCCACCGCGTGGCCGTCTCCCCCGGGTACGCCGGCGGCACCGGCTCGAGCGGATGCACGGCGTCGATGCGTGCGATGATCTCGGCGGAGGGAACCACCTGCTCGAGGTTCCAACCGTTGGTCGTGCCCACATCCATGAACTCGATGAAGCGCACCGTCGCCCCGGTGCCCTTGAAGCGCTCGGCGATCGCCACGACGTCGCCGTCGTTCATGCCGCGCTTGACGACCGTGTTGATCTTGATCGCGTCGAATCCGACCTCGCCCGCGACACGGATGCCGTCCAGCACGCGCTGCAGCGGGAAGTCGACGTCGTTCATCGCCCGGAACGTGGCGTCGTCGAGCGAGTCCACCGAGACCGTCACGCGGTTCAGCCCGGCCTCGCGCAGCGCCGCCGCCTTGTGCGCGAGCGCCGACCCGTTCGTGGTGACCGCGATGTCGAGGCGCTCGCCCTCCGGGGTCCGCAGCGCCGCCAGCATCCTGACCAGCTCCTCGATGTCGCGGCGCAGCAGCGGTTCGCCGCCGGTGAGCCGCAGCTTGCGCACGCCCCGCGCGACACCCGCCCGCGCCACGCGCACGATCTCCTCGAAGGTCAGCAGCTGCTCGCGCGGCAGGAAGGCGAAGTCGCGACCGAAGATCTCCTTCGGCATGCAGTACACGCACCGGAAGTTGCAGCGATCGGTCACCGAGATCCGCAGATCATGCAGGGCGCGGCCGCGCATGTCGCGTGCGCTGGGCAGCTGTTGCGCGCTCATGGTTCCACGGTAACCGGCCCCGGAGGACCCGGGGCCGATCCACGATCGAATCACTTCTTGGTGTTCTGCGGACGCGCGTCCCGCAGCATCCCCGCGACCACCAGCGCGAGCGCTCCGACGAGCACCAGCAGCCACAGGCCCAACGAGTAGGAGTTGCTCTCGGTGTGGTACGTGGCACCCATGACCAGCGGCGGGAAGTAGCCGCCGAGGCCTCCTGCCGCGGCCACGACGCCGGTGACCGCACCGACCTTGTCGGGCGGGGTCGACGGGCCGATCCAGGCGAAGACCGCGCCCATGCCGAGTCCCATCGCGGCGGCCATCAGGAGGAAGGTCACGCCGGTGAGCACGCCCTCCGGCGGCTGCTGCCCGACCACGTACGCCGCCGCGACGACGCCCGCCAGCGACAGCAGCGAGATCACCTTCGGACCGAACCTGTCGGCGAGTACACCGCCGATGGGCCGGGCGATGACCGCCGCGACCGCGAACATCGCCGTGCGCGTGCCGGCGCCGATCGGATCGACCTCGTTCGGGTAGATGGTCATCAGGTACTTCGGCAGATAGGTGGAGAACGCGACGAACCCGCCGAAGACGATGGCGTACAGGAACGACATCTCCCACGTGATGAGCAGCTTGAGCGCGCCGGTGACCTTGGGCACGAGCTTCTGGTTGCTCGACGTCCACACGGGAGAATCACGCAGGAAGAACCACACCAGCACCGCCATGACGACCATGACCGCCGCGATGATGAAGTGCGTGGGCAGGTAGCCGATCGAGTTGGCCAGTCGCGGCGTGAAGAACGCCGACACCGCGGTGCCGATCATGCCCATGCCGAACACGCCGTTGGCGAAGCCGCGACGTGCGGGCGGGAACCACGCGCTCGAGAACGGGATGCCGACCGCGAAGATCGTGCCCGGCACGCCGAGGAGGAAGCCGGCGAACACCAGCAGCCCGAAACTGTGGATCGCACCGGCCAGCGCCACCAGCAGCACCGCGGGGACACCGGCCAGCAGCACGAACGTGAACATCTTGCGTCCGCCGAACCGGTCGGTCATCGCGCCGACGACGATGCGGCCGAGCGCCCCGACCAGCACCGGCATCGCGAGCATCAGCGAGATCGACCCCTGCCCCAGTCCCATCTGGGTCGCGTAGATGTTCTGCAGCGGTGAGATCGCCATCCACGCCCAGAACCCGGCTGTCGAGGCGAGGGTCGCCAGGATGACCTGGAACATCCCGCCGCGCAGATCGGGGGGCACCGCCGTTTGTGTCGGCGATCCCGGAGTGGACGAAGCCTGAGTGTCGGCCATGTCGATTCCTCTCGTCTGGCCACACAGTAGCGACGATGAGCGCCCGTCTCTACACCCCTCACCGTGATTATTCGGCCGCTCACGCGCGCTTTCGTTTTCCCCTGATTTCCCACGGGATTAAAAACGGCCGGCCTGCTGACAAGGGCGGTCGGGGCGTCCCATACTGGGGGTATTCGTGAGGCTGGAGGAATCCGCATGACACCCCGCATCCACACCGAGCCGACCACGGACGGCGCTCTGGCCGACACCCTGCTCTCGCTGAGTCGCTTCGTCCGGCCCGGCGAGACTTCGCCCGACCTGCGTGCCCTCTTCCTCGAGGGTGGTCGCGACGGCGACGTGTTCTACCGCGACCGCTGGTCGCACGACAAGGTCGTGCGCTCCACGCACGGTGTGAACTGCACGGGATCGTGCTCGTGGAAGGTGTACGTCAAAGACGGCATCATCACGTGGGAGACCCAGCAGACCGACTATCCGTCGGTGGGTCCCGACTCCCCCGAGTACGAGCCCCGCGGCTGCCCGCGCGGCGCGGCGTTCAGCTGGTACACCTACTCGCCCACGCGGGTGCGGTACCCCTATATCCGCGACACCCTCGCCGACCTGTGGCGCGAGGCCAAGCGGCAGCATCCCGACCCCGTCGACGCCTGGGAGTCGATCGTCGAAGATCCCACGAAGGCCCGGGCGTACAAGAGCTCCCGCGGCAAAGGCGGACTGATCCGCACGACGTGGAACGATGCGATGGAGATCGCCGCGGCCGCCCACGTCTACACGGTGAAGAAGTACGGCCCCGACCGGGTGGCCGGCTTCTCGCCCATCCCTGCGATGTCGATGATCTCGCACGGATCGGGTTCGCGATTCCTCAATCTGCTCGGCGGCACGATGCTGTCGTTCTACGACTGGTACGCCGACCTGCCGGTGGCGAGCCCCCAGGTCTTCGGCGACCAGACCGACGTGCCCGAATCCGCCGACTGGTGGAACTCGTCGTACCTCATCATGTGGGGCTCGAACGTGCCGGTCACCCGCACGCCCGACGCGCACTTCATGGCCGAGGCCCGCTACCGCGGCCAGAAGGTCGTCGTGGTCTCGCCCGATTACACCGACAACACGAAGTTCGCCGACGAGTGGGCCTCGCCGCACCCCGGCACCGACGCCGCCCTCGGCATCGCGATGGGGCACGTGATCCTCACCGAGCACTTCGTGCAGAAGCGCACCCCGCGCTTCGAGGACTACATGCGCAGCTACACCGACGCGCCCTACCTGGTGACCGTCGAGCGCAACGGCGACCGGCTGGTCCCCGGCAAGTTCCTCACGGCGAGTGATCTGGACGGGGATGCCGCAGCCGCCGCGCACGCGGCGTTCAAGCCCGCGGTGCTCGATGCCGACGGCTCAGTGGTCATCCCGAACGGCTCGCTCGGTCACCGCTTCTCGCCGGAGGACGAGGGCAAGTGGAACCTCGACCTCGGCGACGTGGTGCCGCAGCTGTCGATCGCCGACCTCGAGGGGTGGGAGACGGCCGAGCTCGCGCTGCCGCGCTTCGACGTCACGCCCGAAGAGGGCCAGGAGCACGCCGGTGGCACCGGCGTCGTCAGCCGCGGCGTGCCGGTGCGCACCGTGAACGGCAAGACCGTCACCACCGTGTTCGACCTCATGCTCGCCCGCTACGGCGTGGCGCGCGAAGGCCTGCCCGGCGAGTGGCCGACCGGCTACGACGACGCGTCGACCCCGGGTACGCCCGCCTGGCAGGAGGAGATCACCTCGGTCCCCGCCGAGCAGGCCACCCGCATCGGCCGCGAGTTCGCCGACAACGCCGAGCGCAGCGGCGGCCGGTCCATGATCCTCATGGGCGCCGGCACGAACCACTGGTTCCACTCCGACACGATCTACCGCACCTTCCTGGCGCTCACGATGATGACCGGCTGCCAGGGCGTGAACGGCGGCGGCTGGGCGCACTACGTGGGGCAGGAGAAGGTCCGCCCGCTCACCGGCTACAACCAGTACGCCGGTGCGGCCGATTGGAACCGCCCGCCGCGCCAGGCGATCGGTACCGCGTTCTGGTACCTCGCCACCGATCAGTGGCGCTACGACGGGCTGCCCGCCAACCAGCTGGCCTCGCCGCTGGCCCGCGGAGCGTTCGACGACCGGACCACGGCGGACTGCCTCGTCGAGTCGGTCAAGCGCGGGTGGATGCCCAGCTACCCGACCTTCTCGCGCAACCCGCTGGACCTGTGCGACGAGGCCGAGGCCGCGGGCAAGGAGCCGGCGCAGTACATCGTCGACAGCCTCAACGACGGCTCGCTCCACTACGCGTGCGAAGACCCCGATTCACCGGAGAACTTCCCGCGCGTGATCGACATGTGGCGCGCGAACGTGCTGGGCTCGTCGGGCAAGGGCAACGAGTACTTCCTCAAGCACCTGCTCGGCACCGACTCGGCGATCCGGGTGGGCGAGACGGAGTCGCGGCCGCGTGACATCACCTGGCACGACGACGCCCCCATCGGCAAGCTCGATCTGCTGATGACCAGCGACTTCCGCATGACGAGCACGACGCTGTTCAGCGACATCGTTCTGCCGACGGCGACGTGGTACGAGAAGTACGACCTGTCGTCGACCGACATGCACCCCTTCGTGCACTCGTTCAGCCCGGCGATCGACTCGCCCTGGCAGACGCGCAGCGACTTCGACACGTTCAAGGTGCTCGCCGAGAAGTTCAGCGAGCTGGCCCGCACCCACCTGGGTGTGCGCCGCGACGTCGTGGCCGCTCCGCTGCAGCACGACACCCCGGATGTCATGGCGACCCCGCACGGGACCGTGCAGGACCTGCCGCTCAAGCCCGGCGTGACGATGGCCAAGCTCATCGTCGTCGAGCGCGACTATCCGGCGCTGGCCGACAAGTGGAAGACCCTCGGCCCGCTGTCCGAGAAGGTCGGCATGGTCACCAAGGGCATCACGTACCACCCCGAGGCCGAGATCGCCATGCTGGGCCAGCTCAACGGCACGGTCGAGGCGGGCCCGATGGCCGGCCGCGTGCGGCTGGACACCGACCGCCGCGCCTGCGAGATGGTCCTGGCGTTCTCGGGCACGACGAACGGCCGACTGGCGGTGCAGGGCTTCAAGCAGCTCGAGAAGCAGACCGGCCAGAAGCTCGCGTTCCTCGCCGAGGAGCACGAGGGCACGCACATCACCTTCACCGACGTGACGGTGCAGCCGCGCAGTGTCATCACCTCGCCCGAGTGGTCGGGCTCGGAGCACGGCGGCCGCCGCTATACGGCGTTCGCGGTCAACGTCGAGCAGCTCAAGCCCTGGCATACCCTCACCGGGCGCCAGCACTTCTTCCTCGACCACGACTGGATGGAGGAGCTCGGCGAGAACCTGCCGATCTACCGTCCCCCGCTCGACATGGCACGGCTGTTCAACGACGCCACACCCGGCAAGACGGGGGTGGATGCCGAAAGCGGCGCCGCGGAGGTCTCGGTGCGCTATCTGACACCGCACTCCAAGTGGTCGATCCACTCGGAGTACCAGGACAACCTCTTCATGCTGTCGCTGAGCCGTGGCGGCCCCACGATCTGGATGAGCCTCGAGGATGCCGCGAAGATCGGCGTCCGCGACAACGAATGGATCGAGGCCTACAACCGCAACGGCGTCGTGGTCGCCCGCGCGATCGTCACGCACCGCATGCCCGAGGGCACGGTGTACATGTACCACGCGAAGGATCGCACCGTGGATGTGCCGATCACGGAGACCAGCAAGCAGCGCGGCGGCATCCACAACTCGCTGACGCGCATCCTGCTCAAGCCCAGCCACCTCATCGGCGGCTACGCACAGCTGGCATGGGCGTTCAACTATCTCGGCCCCACGGGCAACCAACGCGACGAGGTCACCACGATCCGCCGCCGCAGCCAGGAGGTGCAGTACCGATGAAGGTCATGGCTCAGATGTCGATGGTGATGAACATCGACAAGTGCATCGGATGCCACACCTGTTCGGTCACTTGCAAGCAGGCCTGGACCAACCGCACCGGCGTCGAGTACGTCTGGTTCAACAACGTCGAGACCCGGCCGGGCGTCGGCTACCCGCGCACGTACGAGGACCAGGAGAAGTGGGGAGGCGGCTGGGTGCGCACCAAGCGCGGCCGGCTCAAGCTGCGCGCGGGCGGGCGCCTGTCGAAGCTCGCGCACATCTTCTCGAACCCGAACCTGCCCGAGATCGAGGACTACTACGAGCCCTGGACCTACGACTACGACATGCTGCTGAACGCCCCGAAGGGCCAGCACATCCCGGTCGCACGGCCCAAGTCGCTGCTGACCGGCAAGGACATGAAGATCTCGTGGTCGGCCAACTGGGACGACGACCTGGGCGGCTCCGCCGAGACCATGCAGGACGACCCGATCCTCCGCAAGATGAGCGAGCGGGTCGAGGCGGAGTTCGAGCAGGCGTTCATGTTCTACCTGCCCCGCATCTGCGAGCACTGCCTGAACCCGTCGTGCGCGGCATCCTGCCCGTCCGGCGCGATCTACAAGCGCGCCGAAGACGGCATCGTGCTCGTCGACCAGGACAAGTGCCGCGGCTGGCGCATGTGCGTGTCGGGCTGCCCGTACAAGAAGGTCTACTTCAACCACAAGACCGGCAAGGCCGAGAAGTGCACGCTCTGCTATCCGCGCATCGAGGTGGGTCTGCCCACCGTGTGCTCAGAGACCTGCGTCGGCCGTCTGCGCTACCTCGGCCTGGTGCTGTACGACGTCGACCGGGTCGCCGAGGCGGCCAGCGTCGAGAACGAGCATGACCTGCTCGACGCCCAGCGGAGCGTCATCCTCGACCCGAACGACCCCGAGATCATCGAGGCCGCCCGCCGCGACGGCATCCCGGAGGACTGGATCGAGGCCGCGCAGAACAGCCCGATCTACGCCCTCATCAAGAAGTACAAGGTCGCGCTCCCCCTGCACCCCGAGTACCGCACGATGCCGATGGTCTGGTACGTGCCGCCGCTCAGCCCCGTCGTGGACGTGGTGACCGGCTCGGGCAACGACGGCGAGGACGCCCGCACGCTGTTCGCCGCGATCGACAAGCTGCGCATCCCGATCTCGTATCTCGCGGGTCTGTTCACCGCCGGTGACACCGCGCCCGTCGACGAGTCGCTGCGCAAGCTCGCCGCGATGCGGTCGTACATGCGCGGCATCAACCTCGACGACGACCGCGACGAGTCGATCGCCACGGCGGTCGGCATGACCGGTGTGGAGATCGAGGAGATGTACCGGCTGCTGGCGATCGCCAAGTACAACGACCGCTACGTCATCCCCGCCGCGCACGCCGAGCAGGCCCGCGAGCTCGAGGAGCTCGCCTGCTCGCTCGACTACGACGGCGGGCCCGGTATGGGCGGCCCGAACCACTTCGGCATGTCCAGCGGCCACCCGGTGCCGGTCGCGGTGGAGAACTTCCACGCACTGGCCGACCGGCAGACCTCCGACAGCCCGGCCTCGCCCGGCAGCCGCGTGAATCTGCTCAACTGGGACGGCAACGGCTCGCCCGACGGTCTGTTCCCACCGAAGGACGAGTCCTGATGCCTCTCCTCACCCGCTCTCGCACCCGCGTGACGCCGCGGCGCAAGCTGCCGCCCGCGCTCGACGCCCTCGCGCTGACCCGTGACGAGCGCCAGCGCGTGCACATGGCGGCGTCGGTGCTGCTGGACTACCCCGACGAGGCCTGGTTCGCCCGGATCCCGCAGGTGCGGGCGCTGATCGATCCGGTTCCCGCCGAGGTGCGCACGCCGCTGCTGCAGTTCATCGATGTGGCCGAGGCATCCGACGATCTCGGCCGTCTGTACGTGAACACGTTCGACCTCAAGCGCAAGTGCAGCCTCTATCTGACGTACTACGCGAACGGCGACACCCGTAAGCGCGGCACCGCGCTGGTGACGATCCTGGAGGCGTACCGCGCCGCCGGGTGGGAGTTCGACGCGCAGGAGCTGCCCGACTACCTGCCGGCCGTCCTCGAGTTCTCCGCCATGAGCGACTCCGAGATCGCGGCGGCACTCCTGTCGAGCCACCGCGAGGGCGTCGAGGTGCTCCGCGCGGCGCTCGAGGGCATGGACAGCCCCTGGGCCGGCGTGGTGCGCGCGGTCACGCTGTCGCTGCCGCCCATCGACGCCGCCACGCGCGAGCGCTACCTCGACCTGATCAACGAGGGGCCGCCCACCGAAACCGTGGGGCTGAGCTTCCTCGGCAACCTGCCGCCGTTCCAAGTGAGGGAGGACGCATGAACCCCCTGTCCATGCTGCTGTGGGTGGCTCTGCCGTACATCGCCGCCGCGGTGTTCATCGTGGGCCACATCTGGCGGTACCGCTACGACAAGTTCGGGTGGACCACGCGCTCCAGTCAGTCATACGAGAACCGCCTGCTGCGGTGGGGTTCGCCGATGTTCCACTTCGGCATCCTCTGCGTCGTCGCCGGGCACCTCGTCGGTCTGCTCATCCCCCGCGAGTGGCTGTACGCCATCGGGATCAACGAGCACATGTACCACATCGGTGCGACCGTGCTGGGCACGGCCGCCGCGATCCTGACCCTCCTGGGCCTCGCCATCCTCATCTACCGCCGCCGCACGGTGGGGCCGGTGTTCCTGGCCACGACGACGATGGACAAGGTCATGTACGTGTTCCTGGGCGCGACGCTGCTGTTCGGGACGCTCGCCACCTTCATCTACCAGCTGTTCGGGCCCGGATACGAATACCGGGCGACGATCGGCCCGTGGGTGCGCAGCATCCTCCTCTTCCAGCCGCAGCCCGAGCTCATGATCGGGGCGCCGCTGATGTTCCAGCTGCACGCGATCACGGCGACATGCCTGTTCATCCTCTGGCCGTTCACGCGCCTCGTGCACGTGTTCTCGGCGCCGGTGCAGTACCTGTTCCGCCCGTACATCGTGTACCGGTCGCGCGACGAGCACCGCAGCGGCACCCGCGCCACCCGCCGCGGGTGGGACCCGGTCGCCGCCCCCGACCCGGAGCGGCTGCGCAGGCCGTAGCGTCACGCGAAAGGGCGCGGCATCCGAAGAGTGGATGCCGCGCCCTTTCGTCGTCAGTCGACCTCCGGCATCCCGTTCCCGTCCACGACCACCGCAGCGGCCGGTGTCTCGGGCTTGGGCATGCGCGTGACCGCCGGAACGATCAGCGACACCAGCGCGATGATCCCGATGACCGTGTAGCCGAGGACGTAGTTCTGGTCCTCGCCGATGAGCGCCGCGATGATCGGCGGGCCGATGATGCCGCCCAGGCTCCAGCCGATGATCATCAGTCCGTAGATGGCGCCGGCGTGCTTGACCCCGAAGAAGTCGCCCGCCGTGGCCGGCATGGTGCCGAACCCGCCGCCGTAGCAGAGGTAGACGATCGCCGCGAGGATGAAGAACAGCACCCCGTTCGTGGCGTGCGGCACGATCAGCAGACAGACGCCCTGCAGCCCCAGCATCAGACCGAACGCGACCATGCGGCCGGTGAAGCCCGAGATCCACGCCCAGAAGATGCGGCCGCCGCCGTTGAACAGCGCGAGCACACCGACCAGGGCCGCAGCCCCGGCGACCGAGTAGCCGGCGATGTCTTTGGCGCTGGCCGCCGCCTGCGCGATCAGCGCGATGCCCACGGTGACGTTCAGCGTGAGGATCGCCGTCAGCAGATACCACTGCGGGGTGCGCAGGGCCTCCTGCTCGGTGAACTGCTTGTACGCGTCGCGCGTGCGACCGCTCACCGAGGGCTTCCACCCCGGCACCGTGTAGCCCTCCGGCGGGTTGCGGAAGAACGACGCGCCGACCACCGCCAGCACGATGTATCCGATGCCCAGCGGCAGGAACGCCCGGTTCGGCTCGGTGGGCGTCATGGCGATCAGCCACTGCGCCACGGGTGCGGTCACCACGGCGCCGAAGCCGAAGCCGGCCACGGCGAGCCCGGTGATGAGCCCGCGCTTGTCGGGGAACCACTTCTGCAGCATCGCGATCGGCACGATGTACGCGTAGCCGAGGCCGAAGCCGCTGATCACCCCGTAGCCGAGCACCAGCAGCCACAGCAGGCTCGCATCATGCGACACCGCGAACGACGCGATGAGGCATCCGATGCCGTAGATGATGCCGCCGGTGAGGGCGACCGGGCGCGGACCCGTGCGGTCCTGCACCTTGCCGCCGACGTAGCTGCCGATGAAGATCATGCCGATCGTCACCGTGAACGTCAGCGACGCCTCGGAGGTGGACAGATTCATCGTCGTCGGCTCGGCGAGCGCCTTGCCGAATACGCTCCACGCGTACACGGCTCCGATGGAGAACTGCAGAAGCAGGGCGGCGACGACGATCCACCATCGCCCGGCGGTGGGTCTATGGACTGCGGATTCCGCGCTCGAAGACATCGTTGTCCCTTCTCTCGAGGTGCGCCCGCCTGCGGATCAGGCCGACACGGCGGCTTCGGCGACCGGCTCCAGGCGGATGACGACCGACTTGGATGCCGGAGTGTTGCTGCCCAGAGCGGTGAATCCCAGGGGCACCAGCGGGTTGCCCTCCGGGAAATAGGTCGCCGCGCACCCGCGTGAGGTCGGGAACGCCACGGCCTTGAACGCCTGCACGGACCGGTCCACGCCGTCCGAGAACTCGCTGTGCACGTCGACGAGCGCGCCGTCCTCGATGCCCAGCTCGGTGAGGTCGTCGGGGTGCACGAAGATCACGCGACGGCTGCGCTTGATGCCGCGGTAGCGGTCGTTGAGGCTGTAGATCGTCGTGTTGAACTGATCGTGCGCGCGCATCGACTGCAGCAGCAGGCGCCCCGGAGGGCACTCGATGTACTCGAGGTCGTTGACCGTGATCATCGCCTTGCCGGTCGCGGTCGGGAACGTGCGCGAGTCGCGCGGTCCGTGCGGCAGGATGAACCCGTTGTCGGCCTTGAGCCGCTTGTTGAAGTCGTCGAAGCCGGGGACGACGTGCTCGATGTGGTCGCGCACGACGTCGTAGTCCTTCTCGAACGACGCCCAGTCGACCGGACCGGTGTCACCGAAGTACGCCCGTGCGATGCCGACCACGACCGACATCTCACTGCGCAGCTTGTCGGAGATCGGCTTCACCTTGCCACGGGTGGAGTGGATGGCGCAGACCGAGTCCTCGACCGTCAGCATCTGGGGTCCGGCCTCCTGCATGTCGATCTCGGTGCGACCGAGCACCGGCAGGATGATCGCCTCGTCGCCCACCGTGAGGTGGTTGCGGTTCAGCTTGGTGGACACCTGCACGTTCAGCCCCACCTTGTGGAAGCCCTCTTCGGCGGCGTGCGTGTCCGACACCGCGGACACCAGGTTGCCGCCCATCGAGATCCACACCTTGGTCTTGCCCTCGCGCATGGCCTCGACCGCCTGCACGACGTCATAGCCGTTCTCGCGCGGCGGGTCGAAGCCGAACTCGCGCTGCAGCGCATCGAGGAACTTCGGCGGCATCTGCTCCCAGATGCCCATCGTGCGGTCGCCCTGCACGTTGCTGTGGCCGCGGATCGGCGAGGCTCCTGCTCCCGGCTTGCCGATGTTGCCGCGCAGCAGCAGCAGGTTGATGACCTCCTTGATGATGCTCACGGCGTCGCGGTGCTGGGTCAGCCCCATCGCCCAGGTGATGATGACCTTGTCGGCGCGCAGGTACCGCTCGGCGAGCTCGTCGATCTGGCCGGCGGTCAGGCCGGTGGCGCGCAGCACCATCTCCGGGTCGAGGTCCTTCAGGCTCTCGCGGAACTCGTCGAGCCCCTGGCAGTGCTCGTCGAGGAACGCGTGGTCGAGCACGGTGCCCGGCTTCGCGTCCTCGGCGTCGAACACCCGCTTCGAGATGGCCTTCATCAGCCATCCGTCGCCGCCGGCGCGGATCTGCAGGTACTGGTCGGCGATGCCGGTGCCGTGGCCGATGATGCCCTTCACCTTCTGCGGGTTCTTGTAGCGGATCAGTCCCGCCTCCAGCAGGGGGTTGATCGCGACGATCTCGGCACCGGCCTCCTTGGCCTCCTCCAGCGCGGTGAGCATGCGCGGGTGGTTGGTGCCGGGGTTCTGTCCCATGATGATGATCAGATCGGCCTTGGCGAAGTCCTTGTAGGCGATCGTGTTCTTGCCGATGCCGATCGTCTGTCCCATCGCCAGGCCCGTCGACTCGTGACACATGTTCGAGCAGTCGGGCAGGTTGTTCGTGCCCATCTCGCGGGCGAACAGCTGGTAGGCGAACGCGGTCTCGTTCGCCGTGCGCCCGCTGGTGTAGAACGTGGCCTCGTTCGGCGAGTCCATGGCCTTCAGCCGGTCGGCGATGAGCGTGAACGCCTCGTCCCACGTGATGGGCCGGTAGTTGTCCTGCCCGGTGGGCTTGTAGAGCGGCTCGATGAGCCGCCCCTGCATGCCGAGCCAGTACTCCGACTTGTCCTGCAGGCTCGTGATGGAGTTCTCCGCCCAGAACGAGGTGGGGATCGTGACGGGCGTGGCCTCCCACGTGACCGCCTTCGCCCCGTTCTCGCAGAACTCGAACGTCTTGCGCTCCTCGGGATCGGCCCACGCGCAGCTCATGCAGTCGAAGCCGTCCTTCTGGTTCATGTCGGTGAGCAGGCTCAGCGCGCGTCCGACTCCCATGTCGGCCATCGCGGGCCCCATCGCGTGGGCGATGCCCGGAACCCCGGCCGCCCAGTGGCGGGGCTCCTCCACCTCCATCGCAGTGGCCGCTTCCGTGACATCCTGCACCGGTGCCTTGGCGGTCATCGTGCACTCTCCTTCATTCCGGGCCGCTCCGGTCAGGCCGGCAGCAGCGCTCTCGTTCGCACCCGGTCCGGCCGGGCATAGACGTTCATGGAATCGCCGCGCAGGAAGCCGACGAGGGTGAGCCCAGAGGTCTCGGCCATCTCCACGGCCAGCGACGACGGCGCCGAGACGGCGGAGAGGATCGGGATGCCGGCCATCACGGCCTTCTGCACGAGCTCGAAGCTCGCGCGCCCCGACACCTGCAGCACCGCCCCGCGCAACGGCAGCCGGTCGTTCAGCAGCGCCCAGCCGACGACCTTGTCGACGGCATTGTGGCGGCCGACGTCCTCACGCACGACGAGGACCTCTCCGGTGCTCGCGTCGCACAGGGCCGCCGCGTGCAGTCCGCCCGTCTTCTCGAACACGGCCTGCCGTGTGCGCAGCGCGTCGGGCAGCTCTGCCAGGACCGCCGCATCCACCGCCACCGAGTCGGTCGCGACGTCGAACGACGACGCGGTGCGCACCTGGTCGATGGATGCCGCGCCGCACACTCCGCAGGCGCTCGTGGTGTACGAGTGCCGGGCGCGTGCGGGGTCGGGCAGCGGCGTGCCGGGCACCAGCCGCACATCGAGCACGTTGTAGGTGTTGGCCTCGGTTCCCGGGCCCGAGCAGTGCATCGCGGATGCGAACTGCCCGGCGCGGGTGATGACGCCCTCCGACACGAGGAAGCCGGCCGCCAGCTCCACGTCGTCGCCGGGCGTGCGCATCGTGACGGTCAGCGGCGCGCCGCCGACTCTGATCTCCAGCGGCTCCTCGGCCGCCAGCGTGTCCATGCGCCGCACCGTCGAGGCATCCGGCTCGTCGTTTCCGACGGTGATCCGGACGATCTTCGTGCGCGTGGTGATCCTGCCCATGGCAACCTCCGGCGAGGGCGCTGCACTGCGCTCTCGATACCTCTCACCGTAGCGGTTTTCCGGGCGATCGGGGCCGATTGGATCAGACCGGTTCGAGCACGATGTCCACGCGACCGAATCCGCCCGCCGGGGGCGTCTCGCGTTCCGGTGTCGTGCCGGGCGCGAGTCGCAGCCGCCCCGCGCGCAGCAGCGCCCGCACGAGCACGACGAGTTCGAGTGTCGCGAGCGGCCGGCCGGGGCACACGTGGGGTCCCGTGCCATAGACGAGGTTCGCGGCGGCGTTGTGCACGGGCGCGAACGCGTCGGGGTCGCCGAAGACCTCCGGGTCGCGGTTGATGCTCGGCCAGTGCAGCACGACGACCTCGTCGGCGCGCACCGGGCACTCCCCCACCTGTGTGTCGGCCGTGGCACGCCGGCGGTTCGAGACGAAGGGGTCGTCGATGCGCAGCAGCTCGTCAATCGCGGCCGCCAGCGCCTCGTCGGGGGCGTCGACGAGGGCGTCCTGCAGCGCGGGGCGCACCGCGAGACCGTGCGCGACGACTCCCACGCACAGGGCGAGCGTCGACAGGTCGCCGCCGGTCCAGTTGCGCAGGATCGACACGATCTCCTCCTCGTGCAGCGTGCGTCCGTCGGCGGTGCGGGTCGCCATGAGCTCGGCGGTGACATCGGCACCGGTGGCCCAGCGGGCCACGACCAGCGCGTGCACGATCTCGTCGAAGCGCGCCGCGACCGCCGCCGTGCGCGCGCGGTCACCCGAGCGCGTTGCCGCGCGGTTGGCGGCGACCCAGTCGAGCAGCTCGTCCTCGAGCCCCGCGGGCCAGCCCAGCCACAGCGATGCGGCACGCACCGAGTACCGCGCGCCCAGCTCGCCGACGGCGTCGACGGGATGTCGCAGCTCGGGCACGAGGGCGCGGGCGAGGTCTTCGAGCCCCGGGCGCAGTCGCTGAAGGCGCGCGGGCGCGAAGAACGGGTCGAGCAGGCGCCGCGCGTCCCGATGCGCATCGCCGTCGAGTCCGTTGGGGATCTGCAGGTGCGCGGACACCCGGCTCGAGAAGGTGCCGGGGTCATGCGCGACCGCGACCGCATCGGCGTGCCGGCGCAGCACGAGGCGGCCGCGGTCGTCCCGCTCGCACATGCTCACGCTGCCGGACTCTACCGGATCGTGATCGTCGCCCCCGGCGCGATGGCCGTGCCAATGGGCAGCTGCAGCACGACCTCCGCACCGTCGGCCGTGCGTGCGAGCGCGGCGACGCTGCCCTCGCCCTCGTCGACCTGCACGACCCGCGCCAGCAAGCTTGACCGATCGTCCTTCGGCAGCGTGCCGGCGATGATCGTGATGAACGGGGTGGCCGGGGCATCCAGCACCTCACGCACCGTGCCCGTCTGAGTGACTCGACCGTCTTCGAGGATGACCAGGCGGGAGGCGAGGGATGCCGCATCCGCCGCATCGTGGGTGGCCACGAGTGCGGTCGTCTCCGTTTCATTCAGCTGCTCGGTCAGGAGCGCGCGGATGCCGCCCGCGGTCTCGGGATCGAGCGAAGTCAGGGGCTCGTCGAGCAGCAGAACACGAGGCGACGTGGCCAGCGCCCGCGCCAGGGCGACGCGCTGCTGCTGGCCACCCGACAGTTCGGAGGGCCGGCGGCCACCCAAGCCCCCCAATCCCACGCGCTCCAGCCAGACCTCGGCGTCCGCGCGCGCCGTCGCGCGCGCGGTGCCCCGCGAGCGCGGGCCGAAGGCGATGTTCTCTCGCGCGGTCAGGTGCGGGAACAGCCGCGGCTCCTGCCCGAGCAGCACGATCCCGCGATCGCGTGGCGCCACATGGGGGCCGGATGCGGCATCCATCGTCACCCCGTCGAGGTGCACGAACCCGTCATCGAGCGGGATGAAACCGGCGAGCGCACCGAACAGCGTCGACTTGCCGGTGCCGGACGGCCCCATGACCGCCACGATCTCACCGGCGTCGGCGTGCACCTCGGCCTCGAGCGTGTACCGGCCGCGGTCGACGCCCACGCGGGCATCCAGCGTCGCGCCGCTCATCCCACGCCCTCCACCGACGTCTGCGCACTGGGCGCGTTCGGGCGCCAGGCGCGCACGAGCAGCAGCACGGCGATCGCGGTCACCAGGAGCAGCAGCGAGAGCGCGACGGCCGAGGCCTGGGTGACCCCGGCACCGTTGAACGCCGTGTAGATCGCCAACGGCATGGTGCGGGTCACGCCCGGCGCATTGCCCGCGAACAGCGCTGTTGCCCCGAATTCACCGATCGCGCGTGCGAAGCAGAGGATGACGCCCGACAGCAGACCCGGCCCCGCCAGCGGCAGCGTGACGCGCCAGAAGATCGTCCAGCGGCCCGCGCCGAGCGCCGCGGCGGTCTGCTCATAGGCGACACCCGAGGTGCGCAACGCCCCCTCCAGAGCGAGCACGAGGAACGGCAGGGCGACGAACGCCTGCGCCATGATGACCGCGACGGTGGAGAACGGGATCTGCCAGCCCGTCCAGCCGAGCCAGCCCGCCCTCCCGAACAGGAACAGCAGCGACAGCCCGCCGACCATGGGCGGCAGCACGAGCGGCACCGTGATGATCGCCCGCAGGACCGAGGCCAGGCGGCCGCCCGCCCGTGCGATGAGCAGGGCGAGCGGCACGCCGAGGATGAGGCAGGCGGCGGTGGCGACAAGACCCGTCGTGAACGACAGGCGTAGCGCGTCGAGCGCCTCGGCCGACGTGATGTCGGCCCACAGCGTCGACCACTCGACCTTGCCGACCAGCGCCGCCAGCGGCAGCACGAGGAACGCGAGGCCGATCAACGCCGGGACGACGAGGATCGGCGGCGCGTATCCTCGCTGCCTCATGGCTTGTCGAATCCGAACGACGACAGGATCTCCTGGCCCTGCGAGCCGGTGATGAAGTCGACGAAGGCCTGGGCGGCCGCCTTGTTCGGGGCATCCTTCAGCACGACGATCGGGTACGAGTTGACGACCTGATCGGCGCCGTCGGGCGTGAACGAGGTGACCTGGTCACCCGCCGACTTCGCGTCGGTCTTGTAGACGAGCCCGGCATCGGCCTCGTCGTTCTCGACCTTCGTGAGCACGGCGGTCACGTTCTGCTCCTCACTGGCGGGGGTCACGCTGACACCCTCGTTCTTCAGCAGGGTCTGGGACGCCGCGCCGCAGGGCACCTCGGGGGCGCAGAGAACGACCTTGAGGTCCTTGTTCGCGAGGTCGGCCAACGTCGTGACATTGCCGGGGTTGTCCGCGGGTGTGACGACGACGAGCGTGTTCTTCGCGAAGATCACCGGGTCGCTGGCCAGGCCGGGATCGGTGACCTTCGTCATGTTGGCCTCGTCCGCGGACGCGAACACATCCACTGCGGCGCCGCCGTTGATCTGCGTGGCCAGGGTGCTCGAACCGTCGTAGTTCGCGGTGACCTTCACGTCGGGGTGCGCGGACTCGAACTCGCTGATGGCCTTGTCGAAGGCGCCTTGCAGCGAGGCCGCGGCCGAGACCGCGACGTTTCCGCTCAGGGTGTCGGCGGCCGCGCTGTCGCTCGGCTCGGCGGAGGATGTGCTCCCGCAGCCCGTCAGCAGAAGGGCGAGGGATGCCGCTGCAGCAGCGGCGAAGACGGTCATACGGCGCATGTGATTGCTCTCTCTCAGGTGATGCGGTCGTCAGCCGCGCGGTGTCTCGACGATGACGGTCGTGGCCTTCACGACCGCGACGGCCAGGGATCCGACCTCCAGGCCCAGGTCCTCGACGGCCTCGGCCGTCATGAGCGACACGATCCGGTGGGACCCCGCCTGGATGTCGACCTGCGCGCACACCCCGTCGGCGATGACGCGGGTGACCAGGCCGGTGAACCTGTTGCGGGCGCTGGAGAGCACATCGGTCGGGTCCTCCGCAGCCTTGGCGAGTTCCACGGCACGCTGCGCCAGCGCCCGCCCGGGGATCTCGGCCGGGCTCGCATCCGTCACGGGGAGCACGCCCTGCTCCACCCAGCGGCGCACGGTGTCATCGCTGACGCCCAGCAGGCGGGCGGCATGCGAGATCTTGTAGCTTGCGGGCATGAGGCCAAACTAGCATCGCGCATGCGGGTGTTGAACCGTGTTTATTCCGCATTCGCGGAGCACGGGTATTTCCGGTCGCCTCCGGCCCGCGGCGCCCCCGTGCTGGTTACGCTGAGACCATGCTGCCCCCGCTGGTCGAGCCCGTCGCCGCACTGAGCGACGCCGAGCAGACGCGCACCGCACGCCATGTGCGCCTGGCCGGATTCGGCTCCGACGGGCAGCGGCGCCTCGCCGCCGCGCGGGTGGGCGTGATCGGCGCCGGCGGGCTGGGCTCGCCCGTGATCCTCGCCCTCTCGGCGGCCGGTGTCGGCGAGCTCGTGGTCTTCGACGACGACGAGGTCGACGCATCCAATCTGCAGCGGCAGGTCATCCATCGCCGGCAGGACGTCGGCCGGCCCAAGACCGACAGCGCCGAGCGCGTGGCGGCCGAGAGATCCGAGACGCGCGTACGAGCGGTGCGCAGCCGTCTCACCCACGACAACGCGGCCGGGCTGCTGGCCGGCGTCGACCTCGTGCTCGACGGCACCGACTCGTTCGAGAGCCGCGAGATCATCGCCGCCGCGTGCGAGCGGCTCGGACTGCCGCTCGTGTGGGGCACCGTGCAGGAGTTCGCCGGACTCGTGACCGTCTTCTGGCCGGCGCCGCCGGCACCCGCCGAGCCCGTGCGGCTGCGCGACCTGTATCCGTCGGGCAGCGAGGCACCGGCCTGCTCGGCGGTCGGCGTGCTGGGCCCCGTGTGCCTGCAGGTGGGCGCGCTCATGGCGACCGAGGCCGTCAAGCTCATCACCGGCATCGGCCGCCCGCTGCTGGGCCGGGTCGCGCTCATCGATGCGCTGGCCGGCACGCAGCGCGAGGCGCCGCTGCGGGCGACGCGCACGACGGGTGTCCCCGGGGCCACACCGGCGCGCGCCGCTCTGATCGCCGAGGTCGATGATCCCGGCGAGGCCGACGTCGTCATCGACGTGCGCGAAGACGCCGAGGTCGCGAGCGGCATGCTGCCGGGCGCGCGGCATGTGCCGCTGCGGACGCTCCTGGGCGATGCCACCGGCGTCGCAGGCGCCCTGGGCGGGCAGCCCGCCGTGCTGGTGTGCCAGGTCGGGGTGCGCGCCCATACTGCGGCGCGCGCGCTGCAGGCCGCCGGCGCCGACGTCACGGTGCTGCGCGGAGGGATGGACGGGTTCAACGCCCGACGAAAGGAGCACGCATGATCACGGTCGAGGCGCATCGGGCGCGGATCCTCGCGGCGGTGCGGCCCCTCGAGGCCGTCACCGTTCCGGTCGCCGCGGCGCTCGGCCGGGTGCTGCGCGAACCCGTGCGCTCGGCGGTCGATCTGCCGCTGTTCGACAACTCGGCCATGGACGGCTTCGCCGTGCACCACGCGGACGTGGCTGCGGCATCCCCCGACTCCCCGGTCACCCTCGAGGTCGTCGCCGATCTGCCGGCGGGCACCTCGCTGAACCCGCCGATCGCGCGGGGGCAGGCGGCGCGCATCATGACGGGTGCGCCGTTCCCGTCCGCGGCCGACACCGTCGTGCCGTTCGAAGACACCGCCGGCGGTCTCGCCGACTCGCTCGGGACCGCGACCGTGGTGGCTGCTCCCCGTGCGCTCGGCATGCACATCCGCCCCCGCGGCGAGGAGTGCCGGGCCGGCGACGAGATCCTCCCGACGGGGCTCGTGCTGGGCGGACGGCAGCTGGCCTCGGCCGCGGCCGCCGGCGTCACCGAGGTGGTCGTCTCGCGCGTGCCGCGCGTGGCCGTCATCTCCACCGGAGACGAGCTGCGCCCGCCGGGTGCACCGCTCGAGCACGGGCAGATCCCCGAGTCCAACAGCACGCTGCTCGACGGTCTGTGCCGCGAGAACGGCGCCGAGGTCGTGCTGCGCGCGCAGGTGACCGACGACGGGGATGGACTGCAGCGAGCGCTCGACGAGGCGTCCGGGCTGGGCGCCGACGTCGTCATCACGTCGGGCGGCGTGAGCGCGGGCGCCTACGAGGTCGTGCGCAACGTGGCCCCGATGCGGTTCGAGAAGGTCGCGATGCAGCCGGGCAAGCCGCAGGGCTTCGGCGCCGGCGATCCGCTGCTGTTCGGACTGCCCGGCAACCCGGTGAGCGTCGCGGTGTCCTTCGAGGTCTTCGTGCGGCCCGCTCTGCTCGCGATGCAGGGCGCGGCGGTGCTCGACCGGCTGATCCTGCCGATGCGCGTGCTCGAGGCGTGGCGAACCCCCGCCGAGCGCCGTCAGTACCGGCCCGTCGTCGTCACCCGCGAGGGCGTGCGACCCGCGTCGTCGGGCGGTTCGCACCTGGCCGCGAGCCTCGGCCGCGCCGACGCGTATGCCATCGTCCCCGCCGACGTCGATGCCGTCGCCGTGGGTGACCTCGTGGATGTCATGCTGATCTCATGACTTCCGCGCCCGACCCCGCCGCCGCCTCCGCCTCCGTGAGCTTCACTCATCTCGACGCCGCCGGCCATGCCCGCATGGTCGACGTCACCGAGAAGCAGCCGACGGTCCGCTCGGCGACCGCGCGCGGCTCGGTGCGCTGCGCGGAGCACGTCGTGGCCGCCCTTCGCGACGGCAGCGTCCCCAAGGGCGACGTGCTGGCGGTGGCCCGCATCGCAGGGATCGCCGGCGCCAAGCGCACTCCCGAGCTGCTGCCGCTCGCGCATGTCATCGGGGTGCACGGAGCGGTCGTCGACCTGCAGATCACCGACACGGGTGTCGACATCGAGGCCACCGTGCGCACCGCCGACCGCACCGGCGTCGAGATGGAGGCTCTCACCGCGGTGTCGGTCGCGGCCCTCGCCGTCGTCGACATGGTCAAGGGACTCGACAAGTCGACCTCGATCGCCGACGTGCGCCTGATCGCGAAGACCGGCGGCAAGTCGGGCGCATGGACCAGACCCGAGCAGCGATGACCGCGCAGCCATGACCGACCAGAAGACCTACGGAGCGGTCCTCCTTGCGGGCGGACGCGCCTCCCGCATGGGCGGTGTCGACAAACCGCGCCTGGTCGTCGACGGCGTGAGCATGCTCGACCGCGCGATCACCGCGATGCGCGAGGTCGGCGCCGCGCCGATCGTCGTCGCGGGGCCGGCGGAGGCCCCCGTCACGGGCGTCGAATGGGTTCGCGAGGACCCGCCGTTCACCGGCCCGGCGGCCGCCGTCGTGGCCGCGCTCGCTGCGACCGCGGCGGCGCCCGCCCCCGATCCGGACTGGACGTTCGTTCTGGCATGCGACCTCCCCCGCGTCGATGCGGCCGTGCGGCAGCTGGTGGCCGACATCCTGCTCCTGCCCTCCGACACCGAGGGCGCGTGCCTGTCGGATGAGACCGGGCGCCCGCAGTGGCTGACCGGGGTCTATCGCACGTCCGCGCTGCGGCGGGCCGCCGCATCCCTCCCCGACGAGGGCCGCGACCAGTCGATGCGCGCGCTGTTCGCCGACGTCGCCATCGCGACGCTGGAGGACCGCGCGGACGGCGCCCACGACATCGACACGTGGGAGGATTTCAGAAGGTTCACGAAGGAGGACGAATGAGCGAGCACCTGCCCCCCGAGGCCCTGGACGAATGGGCCGACGCACTGCGTGAGCGGTTCGATCTGACCCAGGAGGACGTGCCGATCGCGCTCGTCCTCAAGCTCGCCAAGGACGTCGCCGACGGCGTCGCGCGCCCCGCGGCTCCGTTCAGCGCGTTCGTCGCCGGCCTGATCGCCGGTCGCGCCGGCGGTTCGCCCGACGACATCAAGAACTCGGTCGACGCGGTCTCACAGCTCGCCTCTACCTGGAAGGCGTGATGGCACAGGTCCGGTTCTTCGCCGCGGCCGAGGAGGCCGCGGGCTCGGCCGAGCGCGTCGTCGACGCGCCCGACCTGGGGGCGCTGCGCGCGACGCTGACCGCCGAGTATCCGGCGCTCGCGGCGATCCTGTCGAAGTGCTCGGTTCTCGTCGACGGATCGCGCGTCGACGACGCCGAGCCGCTCCCGGCGGGTGCCGTGGTCGACGTGCTGCCCCCGTTCGCCGGCGGCTGAGACCCGGTCAGGCCGGTCGAGCCGGTCAGACCGGTCGGGTCAGCCGCCCAGGCCCTTCCAGTTCGTGGTGCCGTCGGCCTCGATCTGCCGCTTCCAGATCGGCAGGCTGTGCTTGATCGACTCGATCAGCGTGCGCGAGACCTCGTACGCCTCGCCGCGGTGCGCGGCGGCGACCACGACCACCACGGCGAGGTCGCCGACCTCGAGCCGGCCGATGCGGTGGCTCGCCGCGACGATCGCGCCGGTGTCGCCGACCGCCTCCTCGCACAGCCGCACGAGCGTCTTCTCCGCATCGGGGTGCGACGAGTACTCCAGCGCGACGACGCCGGACGCGGCATCCGGATCATGGTCACGCACCCGTCCCGTGAACGTGATCTCCGCCCCCATGTGCGGGTCGTCGACGGCGGCGACGTGGGCGGCGACGTCGAGCGGCTCGGTGCTGATCTGCGCGAGGCGGACGGTCACCGTTCCTCGCCTTGATGGTGATCGGCGTGGCGGTGATCGGCGCCCTGCAGCTGCCCGAGCACGTGCGCGGCGACCCCGACGATCACCGGCATGCCCGCCTCGACGGCCGTGGGCGCACCGGGCAGGTTGACGACGAACGCGCCCTCGGCGATGCCGGCGATGCCGCGCGAGAGCATCCCCGCGGGCTTCTCGGCCGTCGCGCGTCGCCGGAGCTCTTCGGCGATGCCGGGGATGCGCCGGGTGATGAGCCGGTCGGCCCCCTCCGGCGTCTCGTCGCGCGGGCCGACGCCCGTCCCGCCGGTCGTGACGATGATGCGGATGCCGTCGGTCAGCGCCGCACGGATGGCGGCCTCGACCTCATCCGCCCCGTCGGGGATGACGATCGGCTCGTCGCAGACGAAGCCCGCCTCGCGCAGGGCGGCCACGGCGATGGGCCCGCTGAGGTCTTCTCGTTCGCCCCGTGAGGAGCGGTCCGACACGGTGATCACTGCTGCGGCGTACGGCATGGCACCAGCCTATGCCGCGCGCCGCACGCACGGACGCTCTAGGCGATGTGTCCTCCCGCGACCGTCTCGTCCTCGATCTCCGATTCGTCCTCGGCGTCCGTGATGTAGTCGTCGACGAGGTGAGTCGGCAGGGTCGAGCGCACGGCCAGCCAGTAGATCAAGGCCGAGACGCCGAGGTTGATGAGAAAGACCCAGAAGAACATCCTCTTGTCGAACTCGGCGCCGAACAGACCCGAGCTGAAGAAGTAGCTCACGAGGCCGAACAGCACGAACCACGGGATGATCCACACCGCTGAGGTGCGGAAGAAGAGCGGCGGCTGCGCGCTGCGCCGACCGAACACCTGGAACAGCACGAGCACGACGTAGCCGATCAGGATCGTCACCAGCAGCCTCGAGTTCGTGGCCCATCCGGCCCAGAACATGATCATGTTCGCGCTGTAGAAGGCGAGGAACGGGATGATGTCGCCGCCCGGCAGACGGAACGGCCGGGGTCGGTTCGGGTACTTGCGCCGCAGCACTGCGAGCACCAGCGGTCCCGAGCCGAACGACATCACCGTGGAGGTCGTGATGAACCCGACCAGCGACTGCCAGCTCGGGAACGGCAGCAGCAGCACGATGCCGACGCAGAACGTCACGACCAGGCTCCAGTGCGGCACACCGTGCTTGTTGTTCGACGCCAGCCACCGCGGCGCATTCGCGTTGCGCCCCATCGCGTACGACACGCGCGAGGCGATCGTCGTGTAGATGAGGCCGGTGTCAGCCGGCGAGATGACCGCATCGAAGTACAGGATGTACGCGAGCCACGCGAGTCCCGCCATGCTCGCCAGTGCGGCCAGCGGCCCGAAGTCGTTCGTGAACGCGAGCCCGGCCCATCCGCCCGACTTCTGCAGCACCGACTCGGGCACGGCGAGGGTGAACGCGACCTGCAGCAGCATGTACAGGATCGCGCAGAGGACCACCGACCCGATCAGCGCGAACGGGATGTTGCGATGCGGGTTCTTCGTCTCGCCGGCCAGTTCGATCCCCTGACGGAACCCCAGATACGAGAACGTGATGCCCGCCGTCGAGATGCACACGAAGACCGCCGCGAACCCGCTGGGCGCGAAACCGTACGAGGTGAAATTGGCCGGCGTCCCCATCTGCGTCGTGCCGAGCGCCGTGATGAGGAACACGAGGATCACCAGGATGATGACCCCGAGCTTCCACCACACCAGCACATTGTTGATCTGCGCGAACAACCGCACGCCGAAGTAGTTCAGCACCACGAACAGGGCGAGCAGCAGAATGGCCACCACCATGCCCATCGGCGTCAGCACCTGGGCGGTGCCACCGGCATCGGTGGCACGCACCGTGAACGGCGCGAACTTCGTCGCGTAGGTGAGCGCCCCGGTCACCTCGATCGCGGGCACGGCCGCCGAGGCGATCCAGGTGATGAACCCGAGCGAGTAGCTGCCGAACGAGCCCCAGACCAGGTGGGGGTAGCGGACGACACCGCCCGAGATCGGGAACATCGGCCCGAGCTCCGCGTAGCAGAGCCCGATCAGGATGATCATGATCGCGGCGATCCCCCACGAGAAGATCGCGGCGGGCCCGGCGATGGCCGACGCGTGGAACGCGCCGAACAGCCAGCCCGAGCCGATGATCGACCCGACGGCGGTGAACAGCAGACCGATGGGCCCGAGGCTCCTCTTCAGCTTGTGCTGCGGCGGGGCGCTGGTCACATCGTGTTGTATCGCGGACATCTTCGTCTCCTTCTGTCGGCATCGTCAGTCAGGAGAACCGTCGGCCCATCGGTCGGGCGGAACCCGGACGGAAGGCTACGCCCGCCGAGAACTGCCGGCACGGGTTCATAACGAACTCCAAGCCGACGCAGGAGAGGGGTGGATGCCGCGGCTCAGCGCCGCCCGGTGCCGAAGAGACCGCGGATGATGCCGCCGACGACGGTCTGCGTGGTCCGCGAGCCGAGGATCTCCTCCAGGGGCGAGGTCTGCGTCTTCCGGGCGGTGCGGGTGGTGCCGGCGGTCTTGCGCATGATGCGCTCGTACTCGGCCTGCGCCTTCTTCTGCGCGGCGGCCTCGGCCTTGTCCATCGCGGCCTTCTGCTTCGCGTCCTCGGCGTCGGCCTTCGCCTTCTGCGCGGCGGCCAGCTCGGCCGTGTGCGCCTGCTCGGCGGCGTTCATCTTCGCGGCGAGGATCTCGCGTGCCGACTCACGGTCGATGGCGGTCCCGTACTTCGCCAGCAGCGGCGATGCCTTCACGGCTGCGGTGATCTGCGGGTCGGGCGTGGGCTCCATGAGGCCCTGCGGCGCACGCATGCGCGTCCAGGCCACCGGCGTGGGCGCCCCCTTCTCGCTCATCACGGTGACGATCGCCTCGCCGGTGCCGAGCTCCTGCAGCACCCGCTCCAGGTCGTACCCCGAGGTCGGATAGGTGCCGACGGTGGCACGCAGCGCCTTGGCGTCGTCGGGCGTGAACGCCCGCAGCGCATGCTGCACGCGGGAACCGAGCTGTCCGAGCACGTCGGAAGGCACGTCCTTGGGCGTCTGCGTCACGAAGAACACGCCGACGCCCTTCGAGCGGATGAGGCGCACGGTCTGCGTGATCGAGGCGAGGAAGTCCTTCGAGGCGTCCTTGAACAGCAGATGCGCCTCGTCGAAGAAGAACACGAGCTTCGGTTTGTCGGGGTCGCCCACCTCAGGGAGGATCTCGAACAGCTCGGCGAGCAGATACATGAGGAACGTCGAGAACAGCTCGGGCTTGTCGATGACCCCCGGCACCTCGAGCAGGCTGATGACGCCGCGGCCGTCGGACGCGGTGCGCAGGAAGTCCTTCACGTCGAACTCGGGCTCGCCGAAGAACACGTCGGCGCCGGCGTCCGCGAAGGTGATCAGCTCGCGCAGGATGACCCCGGCCGTCGCCGCCGACAGACCGCCGATGCCCTTCAGCTCGGCCTTGCCCTCGTCGCCGGTGAGATAGGTCAGCACCGCGCGCAGGTCCGACAGGTCGACGAGTGCCAGCCCCGCCTCGTCGGCGTAGTGGAACACGAGGCCCAGGCTCGACTCCTGCGTCTGGTTGAGCCCGAGCACCTTGCTCAGCAGCAGCGGGCCGAACGCGGTCACCGTCGCCCGCACCGGTATGCCCTTGCCGACGCCGCCGAGCGCGAAGTACTCGACCGGCGATGCCGTCGGCTTCCAGTCCTGCCCGATGGCCTGCGTGCGCGCCAGAAGCTTGTCGCTCGACTCCCCCGCCGTCGCGATGCCCGACAGATCGCCCTTGATGTCGGCGGCGAACACCGGCACGCCCTGTGCGGCCAGCTGCTCGGCGAGGCCCTGCAGCGTGCGGGTCTTGCCCGTGCCCGTAGCGCCGGCCACCAGTCCGTGCCGGTTGAGCATCGCCAGCGGGATGCGGATCTGCGCCGACGCGTCGGGCTCGCCGTTCACGAGCGCGCCGAGGTCGAGCGTGGCGGCGTCGAAGGTGTATCCGTCGATGATCTCCTGCACCTCGTCGGCCGTGAGCGGCGCATCGGACGGAGGGGTGGATGCCGCGGGCTCGGCCGCCGCGGCCGGCTGCGGCGCGGGCGGCGCGGGCGCGGGCGCCGGCGCGGCTGCCGCCGGTGCGGCGGCGGGCGCGGCATCCCCGGCCTTCGCCTTCGCCGCCTCCGCCTCGGCGGCGGCGAGCGCGGCCTTGGCCTGTGCGGCTTTCAGTGCGGCGTCCGCGGCCTCCGCTTCAGCGCGCAGACGGGCGAGTTCGGCTTCGGCGGCGGGGTCGCTCATGCGCTCAGCCTAGCCAGGCATGCGACGCGGCGATACGGCAGGATGGGCGCCATGGGCACGATCCGTCAGACCCTGCGCCGCGCCATCGCGCCGCTCACCCAGACAGCGGCGTTCCGCCACGTCGGGCGACGCGTCATGCCGGTGCTGGAGAGGGCGTTCGCGGTCGTCGCCCGCGGAAGGATGCCGATCAGCGGCATCCTCGTCCCGTCCCTCACGCTGCGCACGATCGGCGCGCGCTCCGGAGAGCCGCGCGACGTGCAGCTGATGTACACGCCCGACGGCGCGGGGTGCGCGATCGTGGCCGGAACGAACTTCGCCGGCACGCGGCATCCCGCCTGGACGACGAATCTGCTCGCGCACCCCGATGCCGAGATCGTCGTGCGCGGTCGCCGTCTGGCCGTGCGCGCGGAGCGGATCGGCGATGCGGATCGGGATGCCGCGTGGGCCCGGATCGAGGCGCAGTGGCCGAACTACCGCTCGTATGAGCGGGAGTCCGGCCGCACCGTGCGCCTGTTCCGGCTGCGCCCCGTGCGCGAGCTCGGGCGGGTCTGACTCAGCCCTTCGTCGCGCCGGCGAGCAGCCCTCGGACGAAGAACCGCTGCAGGGCGAAGAACACGATCAGCGGCACGATGATCGAGATGAAGGTACCGGCCGATTGCAGGTACCAGCGGTCTCCCCAGGTGCCCGACAGCGAGTTCAGCGTCTGTGTCAGCGGCAACGATGAGCTCGGCGCGAAGATTGTCGCCACCAGCAGGTCGTTCCACACCCACAGGAACTGGAAGATCGCGAACGACGCGATGGCCGGCATCGCCAGCGGGATGATCATGCGGAAGAAGATCTGCCCGTGGCCGGCGCCGTCCACGCGCGCCGCCTCGATCAGCTCGCCCGGGATCTCGGAGATGAAGTTGTGCAGCAGGAAGATCGCCAGCGGCATCGCGAAGATCGCGTGCGCGATCCACACCGTCGCGAAGCTGTGCTCGACGTCGCGCAGCGTGAAGCCGGGGAAGATCCCGACGCCGGCGATCGTGAGTCCCCGCGAGAAGAGGCTCAGCAGCGGCACGAGCGCCATCTGGATGGGCACGATCTGCAGCGCGAACACCGCGACGAACAGCGGACTGCGCCCCTTGAACGGGATCCACGCGAACGCGTAGGCGGCCAACGCCGCGATGGCGATCGGGATCAGCGTCGCCGGGATCGCGATGGCCAGCGAGTTGATGAACGATTCGCCCAGGGTCAGCGCCGTGCCGCCCGCGGTGAGCGCGTCGAAGTAGTTCGAGAGCGTGAAATTGGGGTCGACGAAGACCGTCCACCAGCCCGTCGTGTTCGAGTCGGCACCGGGCCGGAACGACGTGACGAACAGGCCGAAGGTGGGGATCGTCCAGATGACCGCGATGATCGCGGCGGCCAGCGTCGCGCCGCGCGAGGTGAGCTTCTTGCGCGCGTCGCGCTCGGCCTTGCGGCCCGCCCGACCGCTGACGACCTGCGTGGCCTGCGTGTCGGCGGGGGTGTCGAGGTGCACGGTGGCCATCAGCGGATCTCCTTCTGCTTGCGCATCTGCACGACGTTGTAGATGATCAGCGGCAGCACGAACAGGAAGAGCACGACGGCCAGCGCCGACGAGTGCCCGTAGCTCTGGAAGCGCTGCTGCTGGTTGACCATCTCGAAGCCGAGCACCGAGCTGTTCGACCGGCCGCCGGTCATCACCGCCACGATGTCGTACACCTTCAGCGCCGCGATCGTGATCGTGGTCAGCACCACGATCAGCGAGCTGCGGATGCCGGGGATCGTCACGTTGAAGAACCGCTGCATCGCCGACGCGCCGTCGAGCTGCGCGGCCTCGTGCTGGTCGGCGGGGACCGCCTTGATGGCGGCGGAGAGGATGACCATCGCGAAGCCGGTCTGGCTCCAGATGAACACCGCGAGAAGGCAGAACGTGTTGATGAGCGGCTGGGCGTCGAGCCAGCCGACCGGCTCGCCCCCGAACCAGGTGATGATGGCGTTGAGCAGACCGATCTGCTGCCCCTGCCGGTAGTCGTACACGAACTTCCAGATGATGCCGGCACCCACGAACGAGATCGCGACGGGCATGAACACCCAGAGCTTGAGGAACTTCTCACCGCGCGCCCGGTCGACGAACGCCGCGTAGACGAGGCCGATCGCGGTCGCGATGGTGGGAGCGAGCAGGGCCCAGATCAACGTGTTGATGACCGACCAGAACCCGTAGGGGTTCGTGAAGGTCCACACGTAGTTGTCGAACCAGACGAACTGGGTGCCGGTCTTGTCGAAGAACGACTTCACGAACGTCGAGATCGCGGGGTAGATGAGGCCGATGAGCAGCAGGATGGCCGCCGGGGCCATGAAGACGATGAGCTGGAAGACGTAGCCCGCGCCCTCCCGTGCCCGGTAGTCGGCGAAGAACAGGATGGCCCCTGCCAGCAGCGCGATGCCGACGACGTAGACGACCGAGTTCTGGTACGGCCGCAGCACCATGAAGGCGAGCACCGGGATGAGGAAGCAGGCGGCCAGCCGCATCCAGAAGTATGCGCGTCCGGGGCGCGGCGCGTACTCGATGAGCAGAAGGATGACGCCGACCACGGCCGCGAACAGCACGACGACGATCGGGATCTGGATGAGCGGGTTGAGCGCGCCGATCCAGACGAAGAAGCTGTTCAGCGAGAAGCCGAGCGTGGTGGGGACGGCGTCGTCGGCGGGGCCGCCCACCAACAGGAAGACGAAGAGCGCCACGACGAGGATCGCCGCGACGAGGATGATGATGCCGGTGACCTTCCGCGACAGCTGAGCTGGTCGCGGGGCGGTGATCGGCTGCTCTGACACGGTCGCCATTGTCCTGCCTTTCTGGCCGGTGCCTTCACATCTTGGGGAAGAGGGAGGGCGGATGCCCGGCGTGGGCATCCGCCCTCCCGTCAAACCGGTGGCGGCTAGTTCTCGTAGCCCGCCTGGATCGCCTTGAGCACGTCATCGGTCGACATGCCGTCGATCCAGCTGGTCATGCCCTTCCAGAACGATCCCGAACCCACCGTGGCGGGCATCAGGTCGGACGCGTCGAAACGCATCGTCGTGTTCGGGTCCTGCAGGATCTTCATGGCCTCGGTGAGGAACTCGCTGGAGGCCAGCGACGGGTCGGCGCCCTTGTTGGCCGAGATCACGCCGCCGAGCTTGACGCGCGCGTTCGCGAACTCCGGCGTGGTCATGTACTCCTGGACCTTCTTGACGGCCTCCGAGTCGGTGAAGCGCGCGACGAACTCGCCGCCGCCCTCGACCGACGACGAGTCCTCGGTCAGACCCGGCAGCACGAACGCGTAGACGTCGCCGTCGGGGGCGACGGTGGGCGTCTCGCCGTCCTTGTTCTTCACGTCGAGGAAGTTCGACGAGAGGAACGAGGCCTGGTGCGTCAGCGCGCAGGTGCCGTCGGCGACCTTCGCGGCGACGTCGGCGAACGCCGTCGAGTTGATGCTCTTCACGTCGCCGAAGCCGGCGTTGACGTACTCGGGGTTGAGGAGGATCTCCCCCACCGCGTCGAACGCCTTCTTGATCTCGGGGTCGGTGAACTTCACGTCGCCGGCGACCCACTTGTCATAGACGTCGGGGCCGGACTGGCGCAGGACGAGGTCCTCGATCCAGTCGGTGCCGGGCCAGCCCGAGGCGTCGCCCGACGAGAAGCCGGCGCACCAGGGCGCCTTGCCGGTCTTCTCCTGGATGGTCTTGGTCAGGGTGAGCAGCTCGTCCCAGGTCTTCGGGACCTCGACACCCCACTCCTTGAACTCCGACGGCGAGTACCAGACGTAGCCCTTGACGTTCGCGAGCATCGGTGCCGCGTAGAAGGTGCCGTCGGCGGTGCCGTAGCTCTTCCAGTCCGCGCCCCAGTACTTGTCGACGTTCGCGCTCACCGTGTCATCGGCCTTGAGCACGTCGCCCGTCGCGATCAGCGACTTGAGCAGGCCGGGCTGCGGCACGATGGCGATGTCGGGGGCGGAGCCACCCGTCACCTTCGTGACGATGTTGCCCTCGAAGCTCTTGTCGCCGGTGTACTCGACCTTGATCCCGGTGTCTTTCGTGAACTGGTCGAACGACTGGCTCAGCAGATCGGCCTCCGAGCCGGTGATGCCGCCCGAGATGTGAACGGTCTGGCCCTTCACGTCTCCGCTGTCGCCGCCGCCCGAGCCGGTCTCGGCACAACCGGTCAGCACGACTCCCGCGACGCCCACGAGGGCGAGCGGGAACATCACGGAGCGTCGAATGGACTTGTCCATGTGGTCCTCCTCATTAAGGTGCAGGGGCGCATGCGACCGGTCGGGCCGGCGCAAGCGCTTACAGTGACGGTACCGGCGGGATCCGCGCATTTCAACACGAGCGCGGTAACGGGTTGATAACCTGTGGGAGCGGTCCCACGATCACATCCGCGACTCGGTGCGCCGCAGCCAGGCCCGCTGCACCAGGAATGCGATTCCGATCAGCACAATCCCCACGCCGCCGATCGCCCAGACCAGCGCGAGCAGCTCGGCGCGCATCGGCACGAGTTGGAAGAACCACGTCGTCAGCGGCATCCAGATGACGATCAGATAGCCCGCGACCATGGCCGCGACGATGAGCGCCTTGATCCAGGTGAGCGGCTGCGAGACCAGCACGAGCACCCAGAGTCCGAGGATCGCCAGCAGCGTGGTGGACGCCGTGCGCACCTCATCCATGGGCAGCAGCCACACCTCGCGCCCGATGCGCGAGAGCACCGTCATCCCGATTCCGACGACGAAGCCGGCCGGAACGGCCAGCGTCAGGGTGCGGCGGAGGAAGCCGGGCCGGTAGCGGCGCGCGTTCGGCAGCAGCGCAAGGAAGAACGCCGGGATGCCGATCGTGACCCCATCGGTGACCGACAACTGTCGCGGCAGGAACGGGATGCGCATGATGAGCGCGCCGAAGAGGATGCTGATGACCGCCGCGTACACGGTCTTCGTGAGGAACAGCACCGCCACCCGCTCGATGTTGGCGATCACCCGGCGGCCCTCGTCGACCACGTGCGGCAGGTGCTCGAAGCGGCCGTCCAGCAGCACGAGCTGCGCGACCGCCTTGGTGGCCGCCGATCCGCTGTTCATCGCGATGCCGATGTCGGCCTGCTTGATCGCCAGGGCGTCGTTCACGCCATCGCCGGTCATCGCCACCGTGTGCCGGTGTCTCTGCAGCGCCACGACCATGGTCTTCTTCTGCTCGGGTGTCACGCGGCCGAACACGGTGTGCGCGTCCATGGCGTCGGCCAGCTCGTCCGGGTCGTCGGGAAGTGTGCGGGCGTCGCATCCCGATCCCGCGTCGATGCCCACCCGGCGTGCGATCGCGGCGACGGTCTCATGGTTGTCGCCCGAGATGACCTTCACGGTCACGCCCTGCCGGGCGAAGTACTCGAGGGTGGATGCCGCATCCTCGCGCACCCGCTCGCGCAGGGTGAGCAGCGCCACGGGGTGCAGGTCGTCGGGCCGCCGCTCGGCGGCGACGTCGTCGGGAGTCAGCGTGTGCGCGCTGCGTGCGAGCAGGAGCGTGCGGTGGCCGCTCGCCGCGAGCTCGTGCACCGCGGACGCCAGGGTCGCCTGGCCCTCTTCGGCCGACTCCCCCTCCCACGGCACGGCCCGGTGCAGCGCATCGTCGACCACGAGCGCGGGAGCGCCCAGCACCCAGGTCCCGGGAATGCCCGCGAGGGTCACCGCGCTCCATTTGCGCGCCGACGAGAACTCGATCTCGTGCGCAGCCGCGGGCAGGCTCTCCGCCGTGTAGTGCGCGGCGAGGCTGCGCGCGGTCGCGTTGGCCTCGGGGTCCGCGCCGAACCACGCGAGCGCCGTGCGCCAGCCGTCGGCGCTGCGCGTGTCGAGCGGGTGCTCGGCGGCGAAGGCGATGTCGCCGTAGGTGAGGGTGCCGGTCTTATCGAGGCAGACGACGTCGACGCGGGCCAGGCCCTCGACCGCCGGCAGCTCCTGGACGAGCACCTGCTGGCTCGCGAGGCGTGCCGCGCCCACCGCGAAGGCGATGCTGGTCAGCAGCACCAGCCCCAGGGGGATCATCGCGATGATGACGGCGATGGAGTCGACGGCGGCGATCGTCCATGCGCCGCTGCGCAGCGCGTGCCCCCAGCCGCCGTGGATCTGCACCTGCGCGTTGGTCACCAGCAGCGCGACGGGGCCGATCCCCCACGCCACCCAGGCGAGGATGCGGTTCACCGACCGGCGCAGCTCGCTTCGCGCGAGCTGGAACCGCTTCGCCTCGTGCGCGAAGCGGTTGGCGTACGCGTCGGCGGCGACGCGGACGGTGCGGGCGATGCCGTGACCCGCGACCACGATCGATCCCGAGAGCACCTCGTCGCCGGCATCCTTCTCCACCGGATCCGCCTCGCCGGTGAGCATCGACTCGTCGATCTCCAGCCAGCTCTCGCGCACGATCACGGCGTCTGCCGGCACCTGGTCGCCCGCGCGCAGCACGAGCAGGTCGTCGATGACCACGGCACCCGGCGCGATCTCGAGGTCGACGCCGTCGCGGCGCACGCGCGCGTGCGGGGCGTTCAGCAGCGCGAGCCGGTCGAGCGCGATCTTGGCGCGGATCTCCTGATAGCTGCCGATGATGGCGTTGAAGATCGCCGCCAGGCCGAACAGCGCATCCTGCCAGTGACCGAGGACGAGCAGCGCCGCGAAGCACGCGAGGACGATGCCGTTGAACAGGGTGAAGACGTTCGCGCGGACGATCGTCCACCAGGTACGGCTGGTGTCGGCGGTGAAGGCGTTCGTGCACCCTGCGGCGGTGCGCGCGGCCACGTCGGCGGCGCTCAGGCCCGCGAGATCATCAACGGGTACCGCAGGGGTGGGCGCCGCGGCATCCATGCCCTCAGCGTAGACGAGCGAAGGCCCCGAGCGCAGTGCTCGGGGCCTTCGAAGGTGTCAGGCGGACCGGAGTGCCGGCCCGCCCGGACTCACTTGAGGGTGACGGTGGCGCCGGCCTCTTCCAGAGCGGCCTTGGCCTTCTCGGCGGCGTCCTTGGCGGCGCCCTCCAGAACCGGCTTGGGCGCGCCGTCGACGACAGCCTTCGCGTCACCGAGGCCGAGCGAGGTGAGCTCGCGGACGACCTTGATGACCTGGATCTTCTTGTCGCCGACCGACTCGAGGATGACGTCGAACGAGTCCTTCTCCTCGGCCTCTTCGGCCGGGGCGGCGCCACCGGGCGCAGCAGCGGCCACGGCGACCGGAGCGGCGGCGGTGACCTCGAAGGTCTCCTCGAACTTCTTGACGAACTCGCTGAGCTCGATGAGCGAGAGCTCCTTGAAGGCGTCGAGCAGCTCGTCAGTGCTGAGCTTTGCCATGATGTTTCTCCTTGATCGGGGTTTGTTCTAGCCGTGCCCTGTTCAGGCAGCGGACTCCTGCTTCTCACGCAGCGCGTCGACCGTGCGAACGGCCTTCGACAGCGGCGCATTGAAGAGATATGCCGCCTGGAACAGCGAGGCCTTGAAGGCGCCGGCGAGCTTCGCCAGCAGGACTTCACGGCTCTCGAGGTCGGCGAGCTTGGTGACCTCTTCCGGGGTCAGAGGGGCTCCGTCGAAGAAGCCTCCCTTGACGACCAGCAGAGGGTGTGCCTTGGCGAAGTCGCGCAGGCCCTTCGCGACGGCGACCGGGTCACCGTGCACGAACGCGATGGCCGACGGACCCTTGAGGTCGTCGTCCAGCGTCGAGATCCCCGCCTTGTTGGCAGCGATCTTGGTCAGCGTGTTCTTCACCACGGCGTACTCCGCGTCCTGACGGATGCTGTTGCGGAGCTCCTTGAGCTCGGCAACCGTCAGACCGCGGTACTCGGTGAGCAGAACGGCAGTCGAGTCCTCGAAGTTCTTCGTGAGCTCGGCGACCGCCTGGTCCTTCTGCGCCATGGCCACTCCTTGTCTGTACCTGGCGTCCCGCGGTGGCGGGGCGCCTGCCTCAGATCTCCGTGACACGGGCAACAGAAAAGCTCCGGCGCAGGGCGCACGGAGCTTCAAGAAGATCTATCGTGACACCTGCGCGGGCCCCTGCGATGCAGTGCTTCGATCCGTTCGCTTGCGCGTGCGGATGACCGGCGGTCTTCGGCTCCGACAAGTCTACGTGATGCCGCAGGGTGCGCCAAATCGAGCCGGCTCTCTGTTCCTCCACAGTCGGGGCCTTCGCGGCTCTCTCCACAGAAGAGGGGTGGATGCTGCAGCCTCGGCGCCTCCGCGTCGGAGGGCGCTCCTACTGTCACGGGCATGCTGCACCTCGTCGGCCCCGCCCCGCTCTCCCGCGAACCCGCCTATCCCGTTCCCTGGATCGTCGATCGCGACGAGCTGCCATGGTGCACGCTGCGCAACGTCAGCGACGAACGGCTGACCGACGTCTCGACGCAGTTCTTCGGTGACGGGTGGGTGGAGCCCGCCGTTCCCCGCTCGCGCGTTGGACCGGGTGAAGAGCTGCGCTTCGTGTTCTTCGGCGAGCGCGCGTTGGACTCGGGTCGGGTGACCGTGCATTGGCGCCGGCCCGACGGCACGGAGTATGCGTGGACGTTCGTGTGCTGAGCGGTGGGGTGCGAGTCAGGCGCTGCGGTCTCGGCGTCAGGCGATGCGGTCGCGCGGGCGCCAGAATCGCTCGTCGACCTCGCTGACCTTGGTCGGCCGGTCGCCGCCCTCGAGCGCGTACGGGTCGATGTCGCGGAAGAGCTCGGCGAGGTCCACTTCGAGCACGCCCGCGATCTTCAGGAGCGTGACCAGCCGCGGATTCGACCCCGCCTCGATCTTGCGGATGTTCGAGACGTCGAGGTTCGCGACCGCGGCGAGCCCGTCGACCGTGAGCTTGCGCGCGTTGCGGTGGGCCGCGAGGCGGCGCCCCAGCTCGATGCGGGGGTCGATCGACTTTTCGGGCACCAACCTTGTGTACCGAGACGCGGGATGTCGAGCGAAGCGTTATTAGCTCGTGTGTTTGTCCTCGCGTTTATAACCTCCTACTCTCAGAGCGTGATGCCTCGCTACGTGCTCGCCCTCTCCCCTGTCCGGATCGCGGAGCGCGCGCGATGAGTTCCCTCGGCACCTTCGTTTGGAACATCGCCGATCAGCTGCGCGGCGTCTACAAGCCGCACCAGTACGGCGATGTCATCCTGCCGATGACGATTCTGCGCAGACTCGACTGCATCCTCGCGGGCACACACGACGAGGTCGCCCAGATCATCAAGGAGGCGCCGCACGAAGAGCTCCGCGACGCTCTCATCCGAAAGAAGACCGGTCTCGCGTTCTACAACTCCAGCCCGTGGACCTTCGCCCGGCTCGTCGGCGACCCTGAGGGGCTCGAAGCGAATCTGATCGACTACATCGCCGGGTTCTCGAAGAACATCGATGTGTTCGAGCGGTTCCGGTTCGAGAACGAGATCCATCAGCTCGCGGAGAAGAATCGTCTGCTGATCGTGGTACAGCAGTTCGCAGCTGTCGACCTGCATCCCGAGACGATGCCGAATGCCGCGATGGGCGACCTGTTCGAGGAGCTCATCCGCAAGTTCGCAGAGGTCTCGAACGAGACGGCCGGTGAACACTTCACACCGAGAGACGCGATTCGCCTGATGGTGGATCTCCTGTTCGCCGAGGACCCCGCGGCGCTCAGCGAGCCGGGTATCGTCCGCACCGTTTACGACCCCACGGCCGGCACAGGCGGCATGCTGTCTGTGGCCGAGGAGCGCATGCACGATCTCAATCCGGAGGCGCGGCTGCGGTTGTACGGGCAGGAGATCAACGACCAGTCGTACGCGATCTGCAAGTCCGACATGATCGCGAAGGGGCAGGATGCCTCCAACATCCAACTCGGTGACACGCTTGCCGACGACCTCTTCGCGGGCCAGACCTTCGATTACTGCCTCTCGAATCCGCCGTATGGCGTGGACTGGAAGGCGTCGCAGGCCGCGATCAAGCAGCACGTGCAGGATGCCGGCGACCGCAGCCGCTTCCCCGGAGGTCTCCCGCCCATAAGCGACGGGCAGATGCTCTTCCTGCAGCACCTCGCGACCAAGATGCGCCCGGTGCACGAGGGCGGCGGGCGCGCCGGCATCGTCCTGAACGGCTCACCGCTGTTCACCGGTGGCGCCGGATCCGGACCGAGCGAGATCCGTCGCTGGCTGCTCGAACACGATCTGGTCGATGCGATCGTCGCGTTGCCGACGAACATGTTCTACAACACGGGCATCGCGACCTACATCTGGATCCTCGACAACACGAAGCAGCCCGACCGCATCGGCACGGTGCAGCTGATCGACGGTGCCGGTTTCTTCACGAAGATGCGCAAGAACCTCGGTAACAAGAGCCGGGAGGTCTCGAAGAGTGACCGCGCGGAGATCCTCAGGCTCTATGACGAGCACGCCGAGAGCGAGCACTCCAAGATCTTCCCGACGGATGCCTTCGGATACTGGACCATCACCGTCGAACGCCCTCTCCGCGATGAAGACGGTGAGATCGTGCGTGACCGCAAGGGCAACGCGAAGCCCGACTCCAAGCTGCGCGACACCGAGAACGTCCCGTTCACGTACGGCGGCAACGAGCAAGGGAAGGAAGCTCGGGATGCCGTCATTAAGACCTACTTCGACGCCGAGGTCGCCCCGCACGTGCCCGACGCCTGGGTCGACGAGGCCAAGACCAAGGTCGGATACGAGATCCCCTTCACCCGGCACTTCTACGTCTACAAACCGCCGCGTCCGCTCGAGGAGATCGACCGGGACCTGAACAAGTTGGTCGGCGAGATCATGGAGCTGCTCCGCGAGGTGGAGCGGTGAGCTACGAGCAGCTCCCGCTCAAACGAATGGCCACGGTTACCCTTGGCAAGATGATCCAGACCGCGCCGAGCGGTTCCTTGGACTCGGAAGCCCCGTATCTTCGTGCCGCTCACGTCCAGCCAAACGGGCGACTCATTGAAGCCGAGGAAAAGCGGATGTGGTTCCGGTCCGGAGAGTTGGAAGAACTCTCGCTCGAAGGCGACGACGTTGTCATCGTCGAAGGCGGTGCGGGCTACGGACGTTCAGCTGTCCTTTCACAGGCTCGGTCGGGCTGGGGATTTCAGAACTCAATTGTCCGAGTCCGCCCACAGCACAACCGTGCAAGTGGCCGCTTCATCAATTACGCGGTCCAGTCGGCGCTACGCTCCGGGGCGATCGCGGCTGCATGCAACACAGCCACCATTCCGCATTTCACGGCCGATAAGGTCGCTGACCTTCCACTCCCCTCGCCCACCTTCGATGTCCAGCAAGCGATCGCCGACTATCTCGACCGCGAGACCGCGCAGATCGACACGCTCATCGCGAAGCAGGAGCAACTCATCGCCACGCTCCGCGAGCGCCGCATTGGTACGATCCGCGAAGCCGTTACCAAGGGCATCGATCCGCGCGCACGGATGATCGACTCACAGGTTGACTGGATAGGCATGGTTCCCCAGCACTGGCGATGCGACAGGCTCAGGTGGTCGGTCTCCGACAGCCAGACCGGCGTGTGGGGTGACGACCCGCGCGGCGATGAGACGGACGTGATCTGCGTGAGAGTTGCGGACTTTGATCGTCGACGACTTCGCGTCGGGAGCACCCACACCCGACGCTCGGTGCGTCCTCAGGATCTCGCCCCGCGTCTGCTCGAGAGTAAGGACCTACTGCTCGAAAAGTCTGGAGGAACACCGATCAATCCGGTGGGGTTCGTCGTGATCTTCAACGGCTCCGCTACGCCGGCCGTGTCATCCAACTTCATTGCGCGGCTACGTGTGGCAGAAAGGCAAGATCCTCGCTATTGGCTGTATGCGCATGCAGCGAGCTACGCCACCGGGCTCACGGCACGTTCGGTCAACCAAACGACCGGTATCCAGAACTTGGATCAGTCAGCGTACTTCAGTGAGATCTTCCCGTTCCCTCCCGCGGAAGAGCAACGCGCGATCGCTGAGTTCCTCGATATCCGCTGCAACCGCATCGATACCCTTCTCTACAAAGCGACTGCTCTCATTTCGCTCGCGAAGGAGCGCAGGGCCGCGCTCATCACGGCGGCGGTCACCGGGCAGATCGACGTGCGCGCCGCTGCCTGACGATTTCGACTCGCTTTGCCCCGCTCGGCGGCGGGTGAAGCGCGTCGGTTCCTCCACAGGTGGGCGTTAATCGGACTATTCCAGAGTTATCCACAGATTAGGGTGCTGACCGGGGATTCATCGGGTTCCAATGTCGGTGGTGGGCGGCATGATGGAAGCATGAACACGGCACCCGCCCAGCTGCTCGAGACCCTCACCGGCCTCGACACCACGCTGGGCGAGACCGTGCACGACGCGCTCGCGTCCGACAGCGTGCGGGCCCTGTCCGATGCCGAACTGCTCGACCTCACCCGGGTCGCGGAGTCCATCGGGCGTCGGGTCGACGCGCTGCGGATCACGACCGCCGCCGAGGTCGATCACCGGTCTCGCACCGAACTGGGCGAGGAACGCCTCTCCGCCCGCTCCGGATGCTCGAGCGCCGCAGACCTGATCTGCCGGGTCACCCGTGTCGCCGGCGCCACCGCACGGGCACGCATCCGTCAGGGGCGTGCGGTCGCTGTGCGCACCACCCTGACCGGGGAGGCACTGCCGGCCCTGTTCCCCACGGTGCGGGAAGCGGTCATCGATGGGGGCATCGGCATCGACACGGTCACCGCGATCACCGCCGTGCTGAACCCGATCGCCGACCGCGTCGATCCTGCCCAGTGGCAGGCCGCCGAGTACGAGCTGACTGCGGCGGCCACCGGCAACGGGCCCGACGGGGCACCCGCATGTACGGCCGATGAGACCCGCATCCAAGCGAAGGTCTGGGAACTCGTGCTCGACCCCGACGGGAAGCTTCCTGATGATGAGCGTGCGGCCCGCAGACGTGGGATCTTCCTCGGCCGTGAATACGAGAACATCGTCCCCATCCGCGGCGGGCTTCTGCCCGAAGTCGCCGCACAACTGGTCAAACTCGCCGACGCGCACCTGAACCCCCGCGTCCAAGACCGCACCACACCCGAGACGGGCACGGGTGTCAGCTTCCACGAGACCGACACCGGCCCGTCCGGAACCCCGGAGATCCCCGCCGACACCCGCACCCAGGCACAGAAACTGCACGACGTGTTCGCGACCATCCTCGGCGTCGCCGCCCGCTCCACCGAGACACCCACCCTGGGCGGCATGCCACCCACCGTGCTGATCACCATCCCCGCCGACGAGCTCCAGCGTGAGAACGGTGTCGGCTTCATCGAGGGCACTGACTGCGCCGTCCCCGCCTTCGTCGCCCGCCAAGCCGCCTGCTGCGGCGGCACCCAAAACATGATCACCGGCGAGAAGGGCCGCATCATTCAACTCGGCTCCCCCAACCGCACCTTCACCGCCGCCCAACGCCGCGCGATCATCGCCCGCGACGGCACCTGTGCGATCCCCGGCTGCCACATGCCCGCCACCTGGTGCGAGATCCACCACGTCACACCCCACAGTGAGGGCGGACCCACCCACACCGACAACGGCGTCCCCCTGTGCTGGTGGCACCACCGCACCATCGAGACCAGCGGATGGCAGATCCGCATGGTCAACGGACTCCCCCAAATCCGCGCACCCCACAACCTCGACCCCACCGGAACCTGGCGACCCGCCCGCGGATCCCTCCACCACGCCCGCAACACGCTCCGCCGACACCTGACCGCCAGCACGCCAAGAGCAGCCCACACCGACCAAGTCAGACGCACGTAGAACCCGCCCGTGCCGGCGCATCACGACTCGCCTCCCGGGCACACCCGCCGACCACCCACCGACCATCCGCCATGATGTCTATAGCCGTGGGGTTATAAGCGCGCGTGAAGGGGCGACATGGGGATCGAGCACGAGAAGGCCTTCGAAGACGAGATCTGCGAGTACCTCGCCGCACATGGATGGCTCTACGACACCGACAACAGCGGCTACGACAAGACCCGCGCGCTGTACGTCCCCGACGTCGAAGCCTGGCTTGCCGAGACGCAGCCCGCCGAACTCGCGAAAGTCGTCAAGCCCGCGACATCCCCCGCCGAACAAGAGCACGCCCGCAACCAGTTGCTCGATCGCCTCGTCAAGATGCTCGACAATCCGATCGATGCAGGCGGCGGAACGCTCAACGTCCTGCGCCGCGGCTTCAAGAAGACCCCGGTGACGTTCTCGATGTGCGAGTTCAAGCCCGCCACATCCTTCAACGCGTCCGCAATGCAGCGCTACGAGAAAGTGCGCCTGCGCGTCATGCGCCAGGTCTACTACTCCACGAAGAACACGCAGTCCATCGACCTTGTCCTGTTCGCCAATGGCCTGCCCGTCGCCACCGTCGAGCTGAAGACAGACGACACCCAGTCCATCGACGACGCGATCGCCCAGTACCGCACCGCTCGCGATCCGAAGGGCGAACCGTTGCTCGGCTTCGGCAATCGCTGCCTCGTCCACTTCGCCGTCTCGACCGACGAGGTCGCCATGACCACGCGCCTCGCCGGCAAGAGCACCCGCTTCCTGCCTTTCAACCTCGGCGACGATGACGGCGCCGGCAATCCGGTCAACCCGCAGGGCGCTGCGACGTCATACCTGTGGGAGCGGATCTTCCAGCGCGACGCCTGGCTGCACATCATCGGCCGGCTGCTGCACATAGAGAAGAAGACATCGACGGATGCCGTCACCGGCGAGATCACGAAGTCCACAACCCTCCTCTTCCCGCGCTTCCACCAATGGGAACTCGTCACCGATCTCCTGTCGACGGTCAAGGCCGAGGGCCCCGGGCACCGCTACCTCGTCATGCACTCGGCCGGCTCCGGCAAGACCAACTCGATCGCCTGGCTCGCCCACGGCCTTTCGAGCCTGCACGACACTTACGACAAGAAGATCTTCGACACCGTCATCGTCGTCACCGACCGCACCGTGCTCGACGATCAGCTGCAGAAGGCGATCAAGCAGATCGAGGGCGTCGACGGCACCGTCGCCACCATCAACGCCGACGAGGTGCGCAAGGCGGGCGAAGCCTCCAAGTCGGCACTGCTCGCAAAGGAGCTGCTCGGCGGCAAACTCATCGTCATCGTCACGATGCAGACCTTCCCGTTCGCGCTGCAGGCGATTCAGGAGAACAAGGGCCTCGCCGACCGCACCTTCGCGATCATCGCCGATGAGGCACACTCATCGCAGACCGGGCGCACTTCACAGAAGCTTCGTGCCGTCCTGACGCAAGAAGAGCAGGCCGACCTCGACGACGGCGGCGAGATCGACGCCGAAGCCGTGCTCGCCGCCGAGATGCAGGCACGCGCCGAGTCGCCCAACCTCTCGTTCTTCGCGTTCACCGCGACGCCCAAGTCAAAGACGCTCGAGCTGTTCGGCACGCTCGGCGACGATGGGCTGCCGCATCCCTTCCACGTCTACTCGATGCAACAGGCCATCGAAGAGGGCTACATCCTCGACGTGCTGCGCAACTACACCACCTACGACACCGCCTTCCAGATCGCCGAGACCTCCAAGCGCCGCCTCGAAGCCGTCGAACTCGTCGACGAAAGCGAAGCCACGAAGGGCCTCATGCGCTGGGTGTCGCTGCACCCGACGAACATCGCGCAGAAGGTGCAGATCATCGTCGAGCACTACCGCGCCAACGTGCGCCACATGCTCGACGGCCATGCCAAGGCCATGGTCGTCACCGCATCGCGCGAAGCGGCTGTCCGCTACAAGCAGGCCATCGACGCCTACATCGCCAAGAAGGGCTACGACCTGGCCACGCTCGTCGCCTTCTCGGGAACGCTCACCGCCGAGCAAGTCTCCGGCATCACGTTCGCCGGAGTCGAGCCGCCCTACTCCGAAGCGAACCTGAACTCCGGACTGCGCGGTCGTACGCTGCCGGTCGCCTTCGGCTCCGACGACTTCCAGCTGCTCATCGTCGCGAACAAATACCAGACCGGTTTCGACCAGCCGCTGCTGTGCGCGATGTACGTCGACAAGCGCCTCGATGGTGTGACGGCGGTCCAGACGCTCTCGCGCCTGAACCGCACCTACCCCTCCGCCGGCAAGGACACGACGTACGTCCTCGACTTCGTCAACGACCCTCAGGAGATCCTCGAGGCCTTCTTGCCCTACTACCGCACGGCCGAGCTGACGGAGCGGACGGATCCCGATGTCGTCCATGACCTGCAGGCGAAGCTGGACGGCGCGGGCATCTACACCGACGCCGAGATCGAGGCCTTCACCACCGCCTTCCTGAAGCCACACGCGAAGCACGGTGCACACACCGCGCCTCTCAAGGCGGCCGCCGACCGATTCAACCAGCGCTACGCGGCCGCCGCGGCCTCCGGCGACAAAGCGACTCTCGAAGAACTCGATCTGTTCCGCAAAGACGTCGGCTCGTTCGTGCGGCTCTACGACTTCCTCTCGCAGATCGTCGACTACGCCGATACCGGGTTGGAGAAGCGCGCCCTCTTCCTGCGTCTGCTCGCGCCCCGCCTCACCGGCCACGCGACCAGTGAGCCGATCGACTTCTCGGCCGTCGAACTGACACGCATCAAGCAAGCGCGCTCGGGCGACCACACGCTCGACCTCGACAGCGGCGAAGCACAGCCGCTGCACCCGCTCGGCCCCGGCGGCGGCACCGCGCGCGATCCGCGCATGGTGCGACTGGCCGAGATCCTCGCTCGGATCAATGAGCTGTTCGCCGATGAGGACTTCGATGCGTCAGGCATCGAGTCATGGGTGCAGGGCGTGATCACCGTGCTCGGCGAAGACCCGCAAATCCGTCTTCAGGCGGCGGCGAACTCACGCAAACAGTTCGTCGAGTCGCCCGACCTGAGCTCTGCCGTCACCGACGCCGTTCTGACCAATCACGACGCCCACAACAGCGCGGTCGATTTCTACTTCACACACACCGAGAAGCAGGCGGCCCTCGTCAAGCTCCTCGGCGAGCTCGTGCACGAGAACCTGCGCATCGAGCGCGAAGAGGCCACCACGTCGTAGCCGCTAACCCGCGGCATCCACCCCCAGCTCACGCGCCGCGCGCGAGATCGCTGCGGCGAGGTCGGCATCCTTCGCGGTGAGCCCGCCCGCGTCGTGGCTGGTGAGCCGTACCGTGACGGCGGGGTAGGTGACCTCCACATCGGGGTGGTGGTTCGCCGCCTCGGCGAGCTCGGCGATCGTGGCGAACAGGCGCGCGCCGGTGGCGAATTCCCCCGTCGCGAAGCGCGCGCGCACGGCGTCGCCGTCGGCCTGCCAGTCGCCGACCCCGCCGGTGGCACGGAACTGTTCGAACGTGATGGTGTCCATACCCCGACCCTGCCACCCGCCGCTCAGACCGCAACCCCCAGACCGCGACCTCCGGGGCGAGCCGTCCGGGCGACCGATCGCCCGGGGCGTACCCTCGATCTGTGACCCCCGAGCTCGAAGCACGCATCGTCGCGGACTCCCGTGACCGGGTCACGTGGCTGCGAGCGCGCTCGCGCGGGATCACCGCGACCGACGTCGCGCACCTCACGAGCGAGCGGGCCATCCCCCGTGCGGCGCAGACGAAGCTGCGCGGCAGCGGCTTCACCGGCAACGTCTACACGGAGCACGGCCGCCGCCGCGAACCGGAGATCGCCGCGTGGGTGGCGGCGACCCACGGCATCCAGCCCTCGTCGGCCCTCTTCCGCGCCGTCGTCGAGCCGCGCCACCTGGCCACGCCCGACGGCATCATGCAGGACACCGACGGGCGCATCACGCTCGCCGAGATCAAGACCACCAACAAGGCGTGGCGCAGCATCCCCCGCTCATATCTTCGTCAGGTGTGGTGGCAGCAGCACGTGCTCGGCGCCGAGCGCACGCTCGTCACGTGGGAGCAGCACGTCGACTTCGTGCCGGTCGGCGACGAGCCGAAGTGCGCCTGGGTCGACCGCGACGAGGCGGAGATCGGCAAGCTCGTGAAGCTCGCCACCGCGCTCATCGACGAGCTGTACCGGGTGACGCATCCTTCTGAGACGAAAGAACTGCACCGGGCACTCGCACTGGCCGACTGACGTTAGTTGCGAAACATCAACGATCGATCTATAGTTGACGAATCTCAACTGTTGACGATCGTCAACCATCTGCGCCATCGTCGTCGCGCGTCACAAGCCGCTCTCTCTTCTCTGAAGGTTCTGCATGTCCAAAACTCCCTCTGTCGCCGGCGCCAAGCCGGCCATGTCACACCGCCAGGTACTCGAGGCCCTCTCCGGCCTCATCCTCGGCATGTTCGTGTCGATGCTCGCGTCGACCGTCGTATCCAGTTCGCTGCCGGTCATCGTCCATGACCTCAAGGGCGACCAGACCGCCTTCACCTGGGTGGTCACCTCCACGCTTCTCGCCACGGCGATCGCGACCCCGATCTGGGGAAAGCTCGCCGACCTCTTCAACCGCAAGCTCCTGTTCCAGCTCGCGATCGTCATCTTCGTCCTGGCCACCGCCGCCGCCGGTCTCTCGCAGGACACCAGCATGCTCATCGCGGCGCGCACCGTGCAGGGCCTCGGCGCCGGCGGTCTCGCCGCCCTCAGCCAGGTCATCATGGCCGACATCCTCAGCCCGCGTGAGCGCGGCAAGTACATGGGCCTCTTCGGCGCCGTCATGGCCGTCTCCACCGTCGGCGGCCCGCTGCTCGGCGGCGTGCTCACCGACACGCTGAGCTGGCGCTGGAACTTCTACGTCGCCCTCCCCGTCGCGATCATCGCGCTCATCATCGTGCAGAAGACCCTGCACCTCTCGCCCAACAAGCCCCGCAAGGTGTCGATCGACTACGTCGGCATCGTGCTGCTGGCCGCGGCATCCGCCCTCCTCATGATCTGGGTGAGCAACGCCGGCAGCGACACCACCGGTGACTGGTGGAGCAACAACGACTGGTGGAGCTTCACGACCGTCTGGATGGTCGGCGGCGCGATCATCGCCACCGTGCTGTTCATCGTCTTCGAGCTGCGCGCGAAGGAGCCCCTGGTTCCCCTCACGATGTTCCGCAACCGCACCTTCACCCTCGCGGTCGTCGCGTCGATCTCGACCGGTATCGCCATGTTCGGCGCCTCGGTGTTCCTGAGCCAGTACATGCAGCTGGCGCGCGGCGCGACACCGACCCAGGCCGGCCTGATGACGATCCCGATGATCGCGGGTCTGCTGCTCTCGTCGGTCATCATCGGTGGACTCATCTCGAAGTACGGCGTGTGGAAGCCCTACCTGCTGTTCGGTGGCGTGCTGCTGATCGCCGGCTCGTTCACACTGTCGACGATCCACTACGACACGAACTTCGCGCTCGTCTCGGTGTACATGTTCCTGCTCGGTGCCGGCGTCGGCATGACGATGCAGAACCTCGTCCTGGTCGTGCAGAACACCTGCAAGCCCGAAGAACTCGGCGTCGCCAGCTCGGGCGTCACGTTCTTCCGCACGCTCGGCGGCACCATCGGCGTGTCGGTCATGGGCGCCGCGCTGGCCACCAAGGTCGTCGACCTCATGAACGACAACAAGGAGAACCTCGTCACGGCGATCATGAGCCTGGGCGACAAGGCGCAGTACTGGCAGGAGCAGCTGACCAGCGGCACCCTGCCCGAGGTCTCGACGATGCCGCACGCACTGCGCATCATCATCGAGGACATCTACGCCCAGGGCATCTCGCACTCGTTCCTCATCGGTGTGCCGTTCGCGGTGCTGAGCCTGCTCGCGATCATCTTCATCCCGAACAAGCCGCTCACCCGCATGACGAACGTCGAGCGCATGCAGGCCGGCGAGGCCGACCTGGCCACCGTCACGGTCGCCGAGGGCATGGACGCGCTGCCTGCCACCGGGAGCGTCGCCGTCATCACCGGCGGAGACGACTCGGCGCGAGGCGCCGCGAGGTCTGAGGAATCATGATCACCCCCTCCCGCTCCGAGGCGACGCCCGATGGCGCCGCCTCGGAGCAGGACCCCCGCAGAGACGCCGCCCGTGACCTCGAGGGCGCCTTCTCGCTGCTGTTCACCCAGCTGCGCCGCTCGTACGCCCAGGCCGCCGACACCGTCAGCTCGGGCCTGCTGCCGGGCACCTTCAAGGTCTTCACCGTCATCGACAAGATCGGCCCCGTCAGCGCCTCGACGCTTGCCGAGCGGATGGATGTCGACAAGGGCGGCATCAGCCGCGCGGTCACCGAACTCGAGAACCTCGGGCTCATCGAACGCGAGCTCGACCCGTGCGACGCCCGCGTCCGGCTCATCTCGGTGACGCCGTTCGGCAACGAGCGGCTGCAGATCGTCCGCTACCCGTTCGTCGACCGGCTCGAGCAGGCCACCGCCGAGTGGACGGTCGAGTCGATGGAACGCCTGTCCACCCTCGTGCAGGCCCTCGCCGCGACGATCATCACGCCGCAGGAAGACGACGCAGCACCCGACGCCCCTCACTGATCACCTCGGCGGCGACGGCGTCGAGCAGCGGCGACCGGAGGTTCCACTGCTGCCAGTAGAGCGGCACGTCGACGGGATCGCCGCCCAGACGCACGAGAGACCCGTCGGCCAACCCCTCCGCTGACTGGAACGGGGGCAGCAGCCCCCACCCCATGCCGAGCTGCACGGCCCGCGCGAAGTCACTCGACGCCGGAATGTACTGCCGCGGCGGCGCGACATCCACTCCCCGCCCCCTCAGCCACGCGGACTGCAGCTCGTCACGCCGGTCGAAATAGACCACCGGAGCCTCGCTCAACGCCTGCGCGGTCACGCCGTCGACGAGCCATGTCTGCACGAACCCCGGTGTGGCGACCGCCTCGTACCGCATCGCCCCGAGCGGTTCGACCCGGCACCCGGCCACCGGCTGCGCCCGGGAGGTGACGGCGCCCATCACCGTGCCGCTCTCGAGCAGGCTCGCCGTGAAGTCCTGGTCGTCGCGATGCAGATCGAACACGACGGGATGCCGCTTCATGAGCCGAGCCAGCGGATCGAGGAACCACGTGGCCAGCGAATCGGCATTGACCGCGAGCGGGATGCTCATCCGCGCCGCGTCGTCGCCGAGGCCGGCAAGGGCGTCGTGCTCGAGAAGCGCGAGCTGTCGGGCGAGGCGCACGATCGCGTCTCCCGCGGGCGTCGCCCGCGCCGGCTTGGTGCGGATGAGCACGACCTGCCCGAGCTGCTCTTCGAGCGCTTTCACACGCTGGCTGACGGCGCTCGGGGTCACGTGCAGGCGGCAGGCCGCGGCATCCAGCGTCCCCTCGTCGATGACGGCGGCGAGGGTCTCGGCGAGCTCGAACGGAATGCGCATCATCAGCCATGCTAATGGCACATAAGGATCATGAGCTGTACTTCATCACCCTGGGCTCGTAGCGTCGAAGAGTGCTCAGCTCCGCTCTCGCCGGCCTCGGTCTCGGCCTGTCGCTCATCATCGCCATCGGCGCGCAGAACATGTTCGTGCTGCGGCAGGGGCTGCGTCGCGAGCACATCCTCGCCGTGGTGCTGATCTGCACGGCGTCGGACGTCGTGCTGATCCTGCTGGGCGTCTCGGGCATCGGGCTCGCACTGCAGGCGCTGCCCTGGCTCGTGGAGGCGGTGCGCTGGCTGGGAGCGGCCTTCCTGCTCGTGTACGCCCTGCTCGCCGCGCGGCGCGCGATCCGGCCCACCGGCGAGGCGCTGCGCGCGGCATCCCCTTCTCCCCCACCCTCCTCCGCCGGCGGCGCGGTCGCCACGGCGACCCGCACATCCCTCGCCCCCGTCGTGCTGACCTGTCTGGCCCTCACCTGGCTGAACCCGCACGTCTACCTCGACACCGTGTTCCTGCTCGGCACGGTCGCCAACTCGCACGGCGACGGCCGATGGGCGTTCGCATTGGGCGCCGCCTGCGCGAGCACGCTGTGGTTCTTCGGTCTGGGGTTCGGGGCGCGCCTGCTCGGGCGCGCTCTGGCCGCACCGCGCGCGTGGCGGATCGTCGACGGCGTGATCGCGGTGATCATGGCGGCGCTCGCGGTGAACCTCGCGCTGGGCGCCTGACCGCTGGCACGATGGACCCATGCGACGGGTGCACGTGATCGTCTCCGGCGAGGTCCAGGGCGTCGGGTACCGCTACACGATGCGCATGGAGGCCGACGAGGCGGGCGTCGCCGGCTGGGTGCGCAACCGCCGTGACGGCACCGTCGAGGCCGAGGTCGAGGGCACCGACGAGCAGATCGACCTGATCCTCGCGTGGATGGCCGAGGGACCTCCGGGCTCGCGCGTCACGGGCGCGCAGGTGCGGGATGCCGCAGCCACCGGCGCCCGCGGATTCGAGGTGCGTGCCACGGCGTGAGGTGCGGCATCCACTCTCCGGACAATGCGAAACGCCGGCCCCGCCCGAAGGCGGAACCGGCGTCTCGTGAGAGTCAGACTCAGATGGCGTTGACGTCCAGCGGGATGCCGGGGCCGAACGTGGTCGACACGGCGCCCTTCTGGATGTAACGGCCCTTCGAGCTGGCCGGCTTCAGACGCACGATCTCTTCGAGCGCGGTCTTCAGGTTCTCGTCGAGCTGCTCAGCCGTGAACGAGGCCTTGCCGACGATGAAGTGCACGTTGGCGTGCTTGTCGACGC
>Ga0180219_1000177_pt1 | contig 69599 bp, 66 predicted proteins | sample eDN3rd30CBELigMG_FD_151338 | JGI IMG/M metagenome (GOLD analysis project Ga0180219, IMG submission 151338) | Enriched Miracle-Growth compost microbial communities from Emeryville, California, USA - eDNA 3rd pass 30_C BE-Lig MG (version 2)... ...
TTCACCCGTCGCCTGAACGCCGACCGCAGCTACACCGCCGCCGATGGCACGGGCCTGAGCCTGCCGGGTCGCTCGCTGATGTTCGTGCGCAATGTCGGCCACCTGATGACCAACCCGGCCATCCTCGATGGCGAAGGCCACGAAGTACCCGAAGGCATCCTCGACGGCGTAATCACCACCCTCGCCTCCCTGCATGACCTGAAGGCCCGCCGCAACTCGCGGTGCGGCTCCATCTACATCGTCAAGCCGAAGATGCACGGCCCGGCCGAAGTGGCCTTCGCCGATGAACTCTTTGGCCGCGTGGAAGACCTGCTGGGCCTGCCGCGCCACACCCTGAAGATGGGCATCATGGACGAGGAGCGGCGCACCAGCGTCAACCTCCAGGCCTGCATCGCCGCCGCCTCGGCGCGAGTGGCCTTCATCAATACCGGCTTCCTCGACCGCACCGGCGACGAGATGCACACCGCCATGGAAGCCGGCCCCATGCTGCGCAAGGGCGACATGAAATCCACCGCCTGGATCCAGGCCTATGAGCGCAATAACGTGCTGGTAGGCCTGGCCTGCGGCCTGCGCGGTCGCGCGCAGATCGGTAAGGGCATGTGGGCCATGCCGGACCTGATGGCAGCCATGCTGGCGCAGAAGATCGCCCATCCCAAGGCCGGCGCCAACACCGCCTGGGTGCCCTCGCCCACCGCGGCTACCCTACACGCCCTGCATTACCACCAGGTGGATGTGCAGGCGGTGCAGCAGGAACTGGAGCGCATCGATCTCGCCACCGAACGCGATGGGTTGCTCAACGGCCTACTGACGGTGCCGGTGGCCGAGAAGCCCGACTGGAGCACTGACGCCATACGCGAGGAACTGGAAAACAATGCCCAGGGCCTGCTCGGCTATGTAGTGCGTTGGGTGGAACAAGGGGTCGGCTGCTCCAAGGTGCCGGACATCCACGACGTGGGCCTGATGGAAGACCGCGCCACCCTGCGCATCTCCAGCCAGCACATGGCCAACTGGCTACGCCATGGCGTGGTCAGCCGCGAACAGGTGCTTGAGGTGCTACAGCGAATGGCCAAGGTGGTTGACCAGCAGAACGCTAGCGACTCGAACTACAAGCCCATGGCGCCGGACTTCGACTCTTCCGTTGCCTTCCAGGCCGCCTGCGCGCTGGTCTTCGAAGGCTACGCGCAACCCAGCGGCTATACCGAACCACTGCTGCATCGTTTCCGCTTGTCGTTCAAGAGCAGAAACTGACCTTCTCGCACCAAGCCGGCAAAGCCATCCGTTACTCGTGGATGGCTTGCCCCCTCCGCTTTTACCACCTCAGTCCCGCACCGGCTTAGTCCGGGACGGCCAGATTGCCGTGCCTGCCAGCAGTACGGCCAGTACCCAGAACGGTACTGTTGCGCCGATGCCGAGCAGCAGCGTCCCGGCCAATGGACCGATCACGATGCCAAGCCCCTGCATGACCCCGATCGAACCCGCCGCTGCCCCCTGCTCGTGAGGCTCCACCGCATTCGTCGCCAGGGCCGCGAAGGCCGGGAACAACCAGCCCATGCCCAGGGCGGAAATAAAGAAGCTGACAGCAAGCAACATGACCGAGGAGGTCAGGGCGGTCATGAAAAAACCTGCCGCCGCAACCAAGCCGCCGATACGGATGAGCCGCTGCGCCGACCAGCCTAGGCGACGCACCAGCAATTGCGCCAGGATCATGGCGATACCGGTCAGCGTCAGCGCGAGGCTGGCGGCCCTGGCTGCGGAAACCGGCTCCAGATGCAGGCGGTCAAGGGCATAGAAACCCGCGGTCATCTGCGCGGCACCTATGGCGCTCACCACGACCAGACAGACCGTCATGGCCCGGCGCAAGCGAGGATCGGCCAGGCGCAGAGGCACCTTGCTGCGGTGGCGCAGGTGCTCGTGACGCGGCAAGGTGTACCACAGGGCAAAAAAGCCGATTACAGGCAGCAATGCGGTGACATAAAGCGGCAAGGTCAGGTTGGATTGCGCCAGCAGGCCAGCCAGGGCCGGGCCAGCCACCATGCCGAAGGCGCCGGAGGCGCCCAGAGCCGCCAATGCTCCAGCCCGTTCAGCCGGGGCGTAGTGATCGGCGATCAGGGCCTGGGCCGTGGTGGGGATCGCAGAATAGAAGGCACCGACCGCGCCCCGGGTGAGCACCAGCCCGATGAACGCCAGTAACGCCGGAGGTAGCAGGCGCAGCGACAGAACGATGACCGCGCACATGCTCCAGTACGCCAGAATCACGCCTGCTGCGCCCAGCAGCAGGGTATGCCGGCGACCGTGGCGGTCGGCCATCGCGCCCCAGAACCGGGCCAGCAACATCCATAGAATGCCACCCAGGGTGACGGCAAAGCCCGCCTGCCAGGGTTGCAGGCCAAGCAGGCGCGCGATCGGACCGGCCAAAGAGACGAACGAGACCACGGCCATGGTGCAGGCCATGTTGGCGAACAGCAAGGGTGGCAAGGACAGTACAGCGGGAGCCGAAGTTTCGCTCATCAGATGGTTCCTATTTTGGGCTTCTGCGTCCGCTACATCACAGACAAGCCGAGGACGCGGAGGCGTCATGTGAGTCATCAGATGCGGAAAGTTCCGATCACCTGTTGAAGATTCCCCACTTGTCCGAGCAGTTCCTCACTGGCTTGCTCGGCACGGGCTGCGTCCTTGGCAGTCCGTTCACCCACCTGACTGATCCCCACCAGGTTCTTGTCGATGTCCTGGGACACCGCAGTCTGTTGCTCGGCCGCCGCAGCGATCTGCTGGCTCTGGTCGACAATGGTGCCGATGGCGCCAAGGATGTTGTCCAGCGCCGCCTCCACATGGTCTGCCTGACTGGCGGTGGCCCCAGCCATCTGGTGGCTCTCGCCCATGGCCTTGACCGTTGCACCAACCCGGTTTCGCAGGTTGACGATCATCTGCTCGATCTCGGTGGTGGACTGCTGAGTGCGCTGGGCGAGAGTACGCACTTCGTCCGCCACCACCGCGAATCCACGCCCCTGCTCTCCCGCTCGCGCCGCCTCGATAGCGGCATTGAGTGCCAGCAGGTTGGTCTGTTCGGCGATGCTCTTGATCACGTCCAGCACCTGGCCTATGGCATTACTGTCGGTAGCCAGCTGATTGATGACCAGCATCGACTTGTCTATCTCCCCGGCCAATGCCTGGATGTTCTCTACCTGACGACGAACCATGCCGCGCCCACGCACCGTCTCGTCATTGGCGCTACGGGCACAGTCAGCAGCGGCCACGGCGCTACGTGCCACTTCCTGGGCCGTGGCGGACAGCTGATTCATGGCCGCAGCAACCTGGTCGAGCTGGCCACGTTGCTCAGCCACGGCTCGAGAGCTGGCGGCCGAGACCGACTGCACCAGCTCGGTCTGCTGACCGACCTGCAGGGCAACACTGCTGACTCGGCGGATCAGGTCCTGGATCTGCCCCACAGTGCCGTTGAAGATAGCTCCCAAGTCAGCCAATTCGTCGCGGCTGTCACCATGGAAGCTTGCCGTCATGTCACCGGCCGCCACCTTGTGCATGACACTCCCCAACTGGCCGAGCACGCCACGAGTAGAGAGGTAGAAGGCACTATAGAGGTAGAGGATCAGCAAGAAGATCGCCGCCAACGTTGCCAGTAGCAATGTCATTTGCCGACGGGCCTCGGCGACACGCGCCTTGAGCTCTTCGCCAAGGACATTTATCGCCGTTTCACCTAGGCGCTGACTGGTCTGGCTGAACCCGGCCATTTGGTCGAAGAAGGCGGTCCACGGCGTCTTCAGTTCTGCGGCATTCAGGACTTGCTCATCCACCAGCGTGCGGGCGCCGGTCAGGCCATTGAGACTCTCACCTACCGCGTCAGCGAGATCCTGGTAGCCCTTGGCGCTCGCCAAAAGATCCTCGGTCTTGAGTCCGTACTCACCACCCAGTTGCCCCAGTTCGACCACCAAATTGTCCAGCAAAATGGTGTCGTTGGAACTGAGAAAGCCCTGGCCCAGCGCCGCCGCCCCCTGGGCACGGGCACTGTTCAGAAGGTGCATCGCCTTTGGTGCGGTGATGCTGATCAACTCGGCCACCTGGCGCACAAGTGGCTGCGGATCCTGGCTAAGACCGACCTGAGCCACCAGATAGAGCAGGAGCAGCTCGCAACGCTTGGCCAGTTGACCTGCGAGCTCCATTTTAGGAGCACCGCCATCGGCCCCGGCCAAACGCTGCAACCCTTCCCGCAGCTCATCTCGCTTCTGAGCGAAAATACCCGCCTGCTCGACGTCTGCGCCGCTCCATTCAAGTCGTTGCGCCAGTTCCACCGCACGAGCCTCGGCCGCACGGATGCGTTGATCGATGTCACTGCTCTTGTTCACCTGGCTGACCCGCACTCGAATCAGCGTGAGGTCCTTCAGTTGGTCCAGTTGGTACTGCAGTTCGAGGGCCCGCTCCACCAGCGGCAGGCTGCCCAGCAAGGCGCTGGCATCGCTCCACTGGCGCTGGGCATCACGCACCAGGTAGTAGTTGGTGCCCAACAAAGGCACGAAGAACAGGGCGCTGATCAGGCTGAACTTCATGGCGAAGCTCAGGCGATTCATCAGCAGTATCCCGGGATTCAGCACAACCTTCATGACGATGCCCTCATTGTTCTTGTTCAAGTGGCGTGGGTTGCAAGCCTCGGCGCTGGCTATGCCAGCGGCGAATGCGGAATAATAACTGACGAAGAGTTATTTTTATAGCATGACGCCAAGCATGAGGAACGAAGATGAGCGAGCATGAAGTGGTAATCGTCAGCGGGGTTCGCACTGCGATCGGGGATTTCGGCGGCAGCCTGAAAGACCTTCCGCCGACGGAACTGGGCGCCCTGGTAACAGAGGAAGCCCTGCGCCGAGCCGGCGTATCAGGTGAGGAAGTAGACCAGGTGGTGTTCGGCAATGTGATCCACAGCGAAGCCCGGGACATGTACCTCAGCCGGGTAGTGGCCATGCAGGCTGGAATCGGCCAGCAGGCTCCTGCCCTGACGCTGAACCGCCTGTGCGGTTCGGGCCTGCAGGCGATCATCAGCGCTGCCCAGGGCATCCTCCTTGGCGACAGCAAAGTCGCTGTGGCCGGCGGCGCGGAGAATATGAGCCGCGCACCCTACTCCAGCGCTACCAATCGATTCGGAGCGCGCATGGGTGATGTGAAGCTGACCGACATGCTTACCGGCGCGCTCACCGACCCTTTCCACAATGTTCACATGGGAATCACCGCAGAGAATGTCGGCAAAGCCCACAGCATCTCCCGCGAGGAGCAGGACGCCCTCGCACTGGAGTCCCACCGTCGAGCAGCCGTCGCCATTGAGCATGGTCACTTCCGCGAGCAGATCCTGCCGATCACCCTGAAAGGCCGAAAAGGCACGGTGCAGTTCGACACCGACGAGCACGTGCGCCGCGATGCTTCGCCGGACGACTTCACCAAGTTGAAACCTGTATTTGATCGTCAGTTCGGCAGCGTCACTGCTGGCAACGCTTCCGGACTGAACGATGGTGCCGCCGCGCTCGTGCTGATGGAGCGCGCCACCGCCGAGCGCCGAGGCATCAAGCCGTTGGCTCGCATCCTCTCGTATGGCCATGCCGGGGTGGACCCGTTGCAGATGGGCATCGGCCCGGTGCCGGCCTCGCGCCAGGCACTGGAACGCGCTGGCCTCAGCATTGCCGACCTTGACCTGATCGAAGCAAACGAAGCCTTCGCCGCCCAGGCATGTGCCGTCACCCGCGAACTGGGCCTGGACCCAACCAGGGTCAATCCCAATGGCTCGGGCATCTCCCTTGGCCACCCGATAGGCGCCACCGGCGCCATCATCGCCATCAAGGCCATCTACGAGTTGCAACGCACTGGCGGACGCTACGCCCTGGTAACCATGTGCATCGGCGGCGGCCAGGGCATTGCCGTGGTACTCGAACGCCTCTGAAGGCTTCCCTCCGGATCAGAGAACCGGCCCTTGTGGCCGGTTCTTCTTTTTCGGCTCACAAACAAATAACTGACAGATATTCATTTATTGATCTAAATCAAGAGCCGCGAGAATCCGTCGGAATGTAATGGCTGCGGGCCTTCGACCCAACCACAACAACCGAGGATCAGCGCGTGAGCACTATCGACTACCCGATCTACGACTGCGACCAGCATTACTACGAAACACCGGACGCCTTCCTGCGCCACCTGCCCAAGCAGTTCCGCAACGACTTCCAGTACGTACAGATCAACGGCCGCACCAAACTGGCGGTGGGCGGCGTGATCTCCGACTACATCCCCAACCCGACCTTCGAGCATGTCGCCGATATCGGTTCCCACGAGGGCTGGTACCGCGGCAACAACCCCAAGGGACTATCCCTGCGCGAGTACGGCGGCGCCCCGATTCCCTCTCGCCCCGCTTTTCACAACGGTGCCGAGCACCTAAAAGTGATGGACCAGGAGGGCATCCACGCGGCCATCATTCTGCCGACTCTGGCCTCGGTCATCGAGGAACGCCTGGAGCACAAGCCGGAAGCCATCCAAGCGCTGTTCCACTCGCTCAACCAGTGGGTCGCCGAGGAATACGGTTTCGGCAACGGCCGCCAGTTCCCGGCTGGCGCCATCAACCTGTCTGACTGCGAAACCGCCTGCAAGGAACTGGACTTCTTGCTCGCCGCCGGCGCCCGCTGCGTGCTGATCCGCCCCGCTCCGGTGGCCGGTATCCGTGGCAGCCGCTCCCACGGTTTCAAGGAGTTCGACCCATTCTGGGCGCGCATCAACGAGTCGAAGATCTTCGTCATCCACCACGTCTCCGACTCCGGCTACAACCGCATCTACCGCTGGTGGACCGCCGGTGGCCAGGGCGAATTCCGCCCGTTCGAAAAGGATCCGTTCAACGAGATGCTCGACTGGATGGGCCGGCCGATCGCCGACTCGCTGTCGGCACTGGTCTGCCATGGCGTGTTCGACCGCTTCCCCGACGTACGCGTGGCGGTGCTAGAGAATGGCTCGGCGTGGCTGGAGCCGCTGCTCAAGCGCTTCGAGCACGTCTATTCGAAGATGCCCAAATCGTTCAAGCGCGACCCGGTGGAGAGCTTCCGCGAACACGTGTTCCTGGCGCCCTTCTACGAGGACCCGGTGGACAAGGTAATCGAACTGCTCGGCGCCGACCGCGTGCTATTCGGCAGCGACTGGCCGCACCCGGAGGGCCTCAAGCGCCCGCTGGACTTCTTCAAGGACATCGCGAACCTGTCCGACGCCGATACCAAGAAGATCATGCACAGCAACCTCAAGGGCCTGCTCGAAGGCGCCCGCGACTGAGTCCAGCGACAACAACAAGAGGGTACGACCATGGACATGAACGATCTCATTCTGATCAGCGTCGATGATCACGTCATCGAACCGCCGAACCTGTTCGACAAGCACCTGCCGGCCAAGTACAGGGATGTCGCGCCGCGCCTGGTGACCGACGACAAAGGCGCCGATACCTGGGTCTACGACGGCCAGGTGATCCCTAACTTCGGCCTCAACGCCGTGGTCGGCCGCCCGCCGGAAGAGTACGGCATGGAACCGACCGCCTACAGCCAGATCCGCCGTGGCACTTTCGACGTGGCCAAGCGCGTGGAGGACATGAACGCCGATGGTGTGCTGGCCTCGATTTGCTTCCCGACCTTCCCGCACTTCGCCGGTAACCGGCTGATCGCCTCCAGCGACAAGCAGGCCGCTCTGGCCATCGTGCAAGCCTACAACGACTGGCATATCGACGAGTGGTGCGCCGCCGCCCCTGGCCGCTTCATCCCGCTGGCGATCCTTCCGTTGTGGGACGTTCAGGCCTGCGTGGCCGAGCTCAAGCGCGTGGCGGCCAAGGGCTGCCGCACCGTGACCTTCCCGGATAACCCAGCGGCCGTCGGCCTGCCGAGCATCCACCTGGGCTACTGGGACCCGCTGTGGCAGGCGGCCGTCGAGGAGCGCATCGTCATCAGCAGCCACATCGGCTCCGGCAATCAGGCGCCGCACTCGTCGATGGACTCGCCGATCGACGCCTGGATCGTGACCATGCCCATGGCCATCTCCGGGGCCGCTGCCGACTGGCTGTTCTCGCCGGTGTTCAAGAAGTTCCCCGATCTGCGGCTGTCGCTGGCCGAGGGTGGAATCGGCTGGATTCCCTACCTATTGGAACGCGCCGATTTCGTCTACAAGCACCACCATGCCTGGACCAACGCCGACTTCGGCGAGTTGCTACCCAGCGAACTGTTCAAGCGCAATGTGCTGACCTGCTTCATCGACGACCAGTTCGGCCTGCACAGCACCGACTTCCTGAACATGGACATGGTTGCCTGGGAGTGCGACTACCCGCATTCGGACTGCGTCTGGCCGAATTCGCCGGAAACCGTCTGGGGGGCAATCAAGCACCTGCCCAACGAGATGATCGACAAGGCCACCCACCTCAACGCGATGCGCGAATTCCGCTTCGACCCGTTCGCCATCCTCGGCCGTGACAACTGCACCGTGGGCGCCCTGCGTGCCCAGGCCAAGCACGTCAACGTGAAACCGGTGTCTGGTATGGGCGGACACAATCCGTCGAACCGCCATGGCCACCCGGTCACCTCCGGCGAAGTGATCAAGCTATTCGCCTGACCTCCTCGGCCTGGTCGCCAGCTGCGTGCCCGGGCCGTTTTCACTTGCCCCCGAAAAACACCCGCAAGGAGGCTCCATGCGCGTTCGCAGCCCCTCTATCGATTTCTCCGACGTGCGCCCCGACTGGGCGCCGAACCGCGAGTTCGCCCATTACTACAACGCCGCATCCACCGTACCGGCCCACGTCGAACCCTTCCTGGTAAAGGTGATGATGCGCGCCCGCGACGAACTGGCCTCTCGGCCTGGCCAGCAGCGCCTGCTGGAGGAGGTGGACATCTTCATCAAGCAGGAGGTGCAGCACTGCAAGCGCCACCTAGCCTTCAACCAGTGCCTGTACGACAGCGGCTACGCCGGCATGCGCAAGCTGGAGGCCACCTATGAGGCCGACTATCAGCGCTGGCTTAAAGACAAACCGCTACGTTTCCTGCTGGCCTACTCCGAAGGCTTCGAGGCCATGGGCTCGTCCAGTGCCGAAGTGTTTTTCACCGATCTGGACGATTACCTGGAAGGTGCCGATGAAAGCGCTGTGACCCTGTGGAAATGGCACCTCGCCGAGGAATTCGAGCACCGCAGCGTCTGCTACGACGTGTACAGGACGCTCTACGGACACGGCCTGCGCGGCTACCTGTACCGCCTGTATGGCTTCATCTACGCGATTGCCCACATCGGCCGGCACGTCAAACGGATCAATGCTTACCTGCTCGAGCAGGACCGCCGCAACCTATCGGAGGCAGACCACGCCGCCTCGGTCGAGCGCGAGCGGGTGGTCAAGCGGCACCTCGCCAGGGCCAGTCTGCCTCGCCTGCTCAAGGTGTTCTCGCCACTCTACGACCCGGCCCTCAAGAAGGCTCCTGCAGGTATGGCGCAGTATCTGAACCTCTGAGGCGGACTTGCTCAGGTTGCTATTGCTTCCATCGCCTCATGGCCCAGATGAAATCCGGAGAGCAGGGCTAGTTTGCCCTCCGGCATTCGTCGAAGCCACGAGCATCTCCTTTCTCGCTCCTATATGTTCAGGAATCGCTGCGCGGCAAGGGCTCGCTGAGGTAATGGGAAACCCGAGGAGCCTCACTGCCCACGTGCAGCGCGCGAACACTCTCCTCCGCCTCCCGGTCAGCCAGTGTGGCGCGGGTTTGCTGCCGTAGGTAGTCCGACCAGGAGTCCACCATGAAGCGTTCCATGTACCAGGCCGGACGCTCCAGCTCGCGGTAGACGCGCCAGAAACTGGCGCCGTCTCGACGACGGTTGACGCCCATCGCATGGATGCGGCGGAGGAACTCCGTGCGTTCTTCAAGACGGATCTGGTACGCGATCTGAACGGTCACTGGGCCGTCCTGAGGTTGCAGCTCGGCGAAGGCAAAGGCCGGCACCTCGTGACTGGAAGGCGTCACCTCGGCCTCCTCTCCCAAGCGAGCACGATAGCGGCGCATGATCAGCAGTGACACCACCACCATCAGGGACGCCACAAGCAGCGCATCGGGGGTGCCGATCCGAGTTGCCACCGCCCCCCAGGCGGCTCCGCCTATGGCCAGGGAGCCCTGGAACACAAGCATGTAAATGGCCACGGAGCGAGCGCGGATCCAGGGCGGAACAGTGGACTGGATTGCTACCAGGTTGATCGTGCCGACACACAGCCAACCTATACCGGCGAAGAAGAGCGCCATGCACTGAACCATCGTACTCGGCACCTCGGCCACAACGAGCATTCCCAGCGCATAGACAAGGCTGGAGATCAACACCATGCGGTTGATTTCCAGATGTGCTCGCAGCATAGGCAGAACCAACGCCCCGCACATGGTGCCGACACCAATACTGCCCAACAGCAGGCCGTAGCTCCCTGCACCGCCGGACTCGCTGGCAACTACCGGCAGCAATGCCCAGAGCCCGCTCCCCGCGCCGACGAAGGCAATAGTGCGCAGGCACTGGGTGCGTACCACCTCCGAGTAACGCGCATAGCGCAGAGCACCACGCAATCCAGCCCAGAGGGTCTCCGCGGGCATCGAGGCATCCTCGGTAGGGCGGCGCATGCATGCCACCACCAGCACCGAGCCCGCCAGCAACAATGTGCAGATGATGAACACGCTGACGATGCCTGAAGCCGCCATCACCCCGCCGGCCAACGCGGGCCCCACCGCCCTGGCAGAGCTATAGGAGACCGAGGACAGCGCCATGGCCGAGGCCATGAAGGCCCGCGGCACCGCTTCAGCCTGAGTGGTGTACCAGGCCGGTCCCTGCAGAGCGAAGCCGATACCGAAGGAGAAGGTCAGCGCCAGCAGCGACCAGGGGCCGATCATCCCGGTGATGCAGAAACCCACCAGCGTCAACGCCACCAGCAGCATCCCGGCATGGGTCAGCAGCAGATAACGACGCCGGTCGAAGATATCCGCGAAGACTCCACCCGGGAGGCCAAAGAAGAAGGACGGCAGGCTGATGGCGGTCTGCACCAGCGCCACCAGCATCGGCGAGCTGCTCAGGGACACCATTAGCCAGGCCGCGCCGACGTTCTGCATCCAGATCGCCAGGTTCATCGCCAGGGCACCCAGCCAGAGCCAGCGAAAGGCAGGAAAGCGCAAGGGCGCCCAGAGGGAGTTCGAGCTGTCGGTCATCAGGTTTTCCGTATCTGCGAATGCGGCCTCGGCTTGACTCGCCGTTTGAATGCCCGCATATTCAAAACTAACTGATCGCCAGTTTTTACCTTAAGCAATGTCTAGTCAACAAGGGCATAAAGGGCGAGCAGAAGAATCAATGACAACCAGACAGTTTTAATTCGGCGCCGGCAGCCAGACTCCAGGCGCCCATCAGGGATTGCACACCATGGCCCTATGCCCCGATCTCGAATTCCAAGGGTTCCTCAAGCAGGGGCGATTCATGCTCCAGCGCAGCCGATCCAGCCAGCGTCACTTCTTCTATCCGCGAGTACTGGAGCCCGGCACCGGAGCCACTGACCTTGAATGGGTGGAGGCCTCGGGTCTGGGCACGGTCTATGCGGTCACCGTGGTGCGCCCCAAGCCCCCGGCCGAGCCCTACACCGTCGCCCTGGTCGACCTGGATGAAGGCCCGCGCCTGATGTCCCGCGTCGAGGGCCTACCTGCCGACCAGGTGACCATCGGCTTGCGGGTCAAGGCACGCATCAGCGCCGAGCCGGAGCAGTTCTTCGTCGTTTTCGACCCACACCGCAACTAGGCGAACATCATGGCCAACAAGAATCCGATGTCCCTCCAGGGACGTACCATCATCATCACCGGCGCCGGGCAAGGCATCGGCCTGGGCATCGCCCGCCTGGCCATCGAGCTGGGCGGCAATGTGGCCGCCGTGGATCTCAATGCCGAGGCGCTGCATGCGGCGGCCGAGGATCTGGGTGAGCGCTACCTGCCTCTGGCCGGCAGCGTGGCCGACGCCGATTTCGTTCAGAGTGCCGTGGATCAGGCCATCGCCAGATTCGGCGCGGTCCACGGCCTGGTCAACAATGCCGGTATCGGCCGTCCGGCGATGATCGAGAAGATGACCCTGGAGCAATGGCAACTGGTGCTGGACGTACACCTCACCGGCTCATTCCTCTTCACCCAGGCCGTCGGCCGGCACTTGCTGGAACGCAGCAAGGCGGGCGACAAGGCTCCCGGCTCGATTGTCTTCATTTCGTCCGACGCCGGGCGTCGTGGCAGCCTGGGACAGATCAACTACTCGGCAGCCAAATCCGGGATGTTCGGCATGGCCATGACCGCCGCCCGCGAATGGGCCAAGTACGGCGTCCGCGCCAACGCCGTGTGCTTCGGCATGGTGGAAACCGCCATGACCGAGAAGGTGCGCAACGATCCGCGCTTCCTCGACACATACCTGCAGCAGATCGCCCTGGGCCGTTTCGCTTCTCCTGAAGAAGTATCGGTACCGGTCTGCTTCCTGCTCTCCGAGGGCGCTTCCTACATCACCGGCCAGGTCCTTTCGGTCAATGGCGGGTACACCATCGCGGTATGACCATGAACGACATCTCCCCTGAAGTACTCGGCGGTATCCGCATTCTCGACATGACCCGGGTGATCGCCGGCCCCTACGCCGGGCAGATCCTCGCCGACCTTGGCGCCGAGGTGATCAAGGTCGAGCGCCAGGGCGAAGGCGACGACATCCGCCGCATCGGCCCACCCTGGATCAAGGGCACCGAGAACCAGCCGCACCAGGAATCCACCTACAGCCAGGCGGCCAACCGCAACAAGCGCTCCATCACGGTGGACTTTGCCCAGCCCGAAGGGGCCGAGTTGATCCGTCAGCTGGTGGCCAACTGCGATGTTCTGCTGGAGAACTACCGCACCGGCACCCTGGCCAGGTACGGCCTGGGTTACGAGGACCTGAGCAAGATCAATCCGCGTCTGATCTACTGCTCCATCACCGGCTTCGGCCAGACTGGCCCCTACGCCAACCGCTCAGGCTACGACTACCTGATCCAGGCCATGGCCGGGGTGATGTCGGTCACTGGCCATCGCGAAGGCGAGCCAGGTGACGGGCCGATGCGTGTGGGCATTCCGGTGGCGGACATATGCGCCGGCCTCTACGCCGCCATCGGCGTGCTCGGCGCGCTGAATCACCGCAACAGCAGCGGCGAAGGCCAGCATATCGATGTGTCTCTGTTCGACGCCCAGGTCGCCACCCTGCTCAACACTTTCTCGGCCTGGTTCAACGGCGGCAAGGAGCTGGGGCGCACCGGCAACGACCACCCCAGCGCTTCGCCCTATGGGGTCTACCCGGTGGATGACGGTTTCATCCTGATCGCCACCTTCAACGACCGCGAGTTCGTCCGCCTGGCCAAGGCGGTTGGCCGCGAGGACTGGATCGAAGACCCGCGCTTTGCCAGGAATGGCGCCCGAGTGGCCAACCGCCGCGAACTGTCGCAGCAACTCACGGAGGCGCTGCGGGGACAAACCAAGGCCGAATGGATCGAACACCTGAACGCCAACACCGTGTCCTGTGGCCCAATCAACAACATGCAGGACCTCGAGCTGGACCCACATGTGATCGAACGGGAAATGATCGTTTCCCAGGAGCATCCGTTGAACGGCACCGTGCGCTCGGCTGCAAGCCCGATGCGTTTCTCCGCCACTCCCGTGCGCTACAAACTGGCGCCGCCGACCATTGGCGAACACACCGAAGCCGTACTCGGCGAATGGTTGGGCCTCTCGGCCGAGCGCATCGCCGAACTGCGCCAGCGCAACGTCATCTGAGGGAACTGCCGTGACATCCCCATTCAGTTTCAAGCCCCTGCAACTGCCCTCCTCCCTCGAACCCTTGCGCCAGGAGGCCCGTGCCTTCCTGACCGAAGCGGCGAAAGACTGGTCCGGCTGGAAGGTCGGCCATTCCTGGACCGGCTTCGACCGCGATTTCAGCCGCGAAGTCGGCAAACGTGGCTGGATCGGCATGACTTGGCCGAAAGCCTATGGCGGCCATGAGCGCTCCGGCCTGGAGCGCTATGTGGTGGTGGAAGAGATGCTCGCAGTGGGCGCCCCCCTGGGCGCCCACTGGTTCGGCGATCGCCAGAGCGGTCCGTTGCTGCTGCGCCTGGGTACCGAGGCTCAACGCCAGCGTTTTCTGCCACTGATCGCACGAGGCGAGGCTTCATTCTGCATCGGTCTCAGCGAGCCGGACTCGGGTTCCGATCTGGCTTCCCTGCGCTCCCGCGCCACGCGCGTGGAGGGCGGCTGGCGTCTGAATGGCCGCAAAGTGTGGACCACCAATGCGCACCTCTGCGACTTCATGATCGGTCTGTTCCGCAGTGGCGGCCAGGCCGACGCCGAGAAGCACAAGGGCTTGTCGCAATTCCTCATCGACATGAGCGCTTCCGGCATCGAAGTCCGACCGATTCACGACCTGACCGGCGAGGCCCATTTCAACGAAGTGACCTTCGATAACGTCTTCGTTCCCGACGATATGCTGGTCGGCCGCGAGGGCGATGGCTGGGCGCAGGCCAGTGGTGAACTGGCGTTCGAGCGCAGCCAGCCGGACCGCTACATGAGTTCATTCCCCCTGCTACCACTGACCATCGATGCGCTGCGCGGTGCAGGCACCGACGACCGTCTCGCCTCCCGACGGCTGGGCGAAGCGGTCGCCGAGCTGGCTGTGCTGAGGGAAATGTCCCTTTCCATAGTCGGACAATTGCAGGAAGGTCATTCTCCCGCCAAGGAAGCCGCGCTGGTCAAAGACCTCGGCAACCTCCATGAGCAGCGCATGCCGGACCTGGTCCGCGAGCTGCTGGACTGCCCGTCCAGCATCGACGCCGACGACCGACTCAGCGAACTACAGGCATTCCTGGTGCAGAACGTGCCCTCCTTCTCCCTGCGAGGCGGTACCCGGGAAATCCTGCGCGGCATCATCGCCAAGGGGCTAGGACTGAAATGAGTAACAGCGAAATGAACATCAGTGAAATGCTCGCCGAGCAGGTCCAGCGCCTGTTCAGCGACAGGATCGACCGCGATACCTGGGTGCATGCCGAAGACGGCCAACTGGACAGCGACCTCTGGCAGGAAATCGAAGCCATGGGCATCACCCTCGCCCTCAGCGACGAAAACGCCGGCGGTGCCGGGCTCAACTGGGCCGAGAGCGAACCGGTGCTGCGCCTCTGCGGCGTTCACGCCGTTCCCGTGCCGGTAGGCGAAACCACCATCGCTGCCTGGGCGCTTGCCCGCGCAGGGCTGGAGGTTCCTGAAGGCGTACTGGCGATCTCCGGCGAAATCTTCCGCTTGGATGCCCAGGGCAGGCTGCAAGGCCACGACGCCCAACTGAGCTGGCTGCCCGTGGCCGGTCATGTGCTGGTTGCAGCCCTCCGCGACGATGTCATGCACCTCTGCCTGGTGCGCGCCGACGCCGGTCGACAGCAGGCCATCGACACGCTCGACCGCCTACCCTGCGCCAGCTTGCAGCTGGAAGGCACCATCCCGCTGCAAACTGCCGAAGCACCGTTCCTCGACGAGCTAGGCCTGCGCCCGCACCTCGCAGCGCTACGCAGCATGCAAATGGCCGGGGCCCTGGCCAGAGTGCTGGACCTGTGCGTGGAATACGCCAATACCCGCGTGCAATTCGGCAAACCTATCGGCAAGTTCCAGGCGATCCAGCAGATGGTCGCCGAGCTCGCTTCCCAGGCCGCTGCCGCCCAGGTCGCAGGCCTCTATGCCGCACGCCAGGTGGATGCCGGCAATGCCAGCTACGGTGCCGCCGTGGCCAAGAGTCTGGTAGGCCGGGCCGCGACCCGTGCGGCGGCCATCGCTCACCAGGTGTTCGGCGCCATTGGCGTGACCGACGAACACAGCCTGCACTACTACACCCGTCGTCTCTGGCAATGGAGGGCCGAAGCCGGCAGCGAGCATTGGTGGTCGGAGCGGATTGGTCGGCAGGTACTGGCGAATGATGGCGCACACCTGTGGCAACAACTGACCACGTCCATCGACGCTTGAAACGAGAGCCCCCTCTTCCCTCGGGAGAGAGGGGGCGGTACGCGTAACGGGATCGTTGGGGGAGGTTGGTGTGAGCCGCGCGGATCTGAGCCTGCGGCGAAGCCCAACAATACCTGGCTCCGAGCCTGGAGATGTCGGACTTCGCAGAGTGCCTCCCGACCCGACTTACAGGATTCCTGGGTAATCAGCGCTCACAGGCCAGGGTGATCGAAACCGATTCGGCAAAGCGCAGTGCATGCAGCTTGTCCACTTCCACTTCGGCATACCGCACACGCGGTTCGCTCATCACCAGATCGAGTATTTCCTGGGTCAGGCGCTCCAGCAATGCAAAGCGATTTTCCTCGACGTGGCGGATGATCGCCTTGGTGATCGTGCGATAGTTCAACGCCTGCTCGATCTCGGTGCCCTGCACCGCCTCACTCGCCAGGTAGTGGATGCACAGGTTGATCAGCACATCCTGTCGGTTGAGGATTTCCTCTTCCTTGATGCCGATATAGGTGCGCAGGAGCAAATCCTTGACGCGGATACGGGCCATGCCGGATTGAAGGCCAGGCATACCTACTTCCGCCCTATCAACTGAAGAAACTCGGAACGGGTGTTCTGCGACTCGCGGAAAGCACCAAGCATCACCGACGTACTCATCACCGAGTTCTGCTTCTCCACGCCGCGCATCATCATGCACATGTGCTGAGCCTCGATTACCACGGCGACGCCAGCGGCGCCGGTGACCTGCTGGATCGCCTCAGCGATCTGGCGGGTAAGGTTCTCCTGGATCTGCAGGCGCCGCGCATACATGTCGACGATGCGCGCCACCTTGGACAGGCCCAGCACCTTCCCGGTGGGAATGTAGGCCACGTGGGCCTTGCCGATGAAGGGCAGCAGGTGATGTTCGCAAAGGGAATAGAGTTCGATTTCCCTGACGATCACCATCTCGTCGTTGTCCGACTCGAACAACGCGCCATTGACAATCTCAGCCAGGGTCTTCTGGTATCCGTTGCAGAGGAATTGCATCGCCTTGGCGGCGCGTTTGGGAGTATCGAGCAGGCCTTCGCGGGCGGGGTTCTCGCCTACGCCGAGCAGGATTTCCCGGTAATGCTGGGTCATGGGTTCGCTCATCTGCGCCTCTCCCAATGATTACGTTGAACAGGCGCCCAGCCACCACTGGGCGCCTCGAACTCAGATGCGCTTGAGGATGGTGACCACCCCGGCGCCTCCCAGCCCGATGTTGTGCTGTAGCGCGACGCGGGCGTTCTCCACCTGGCGATCGCCGGCTTGACCGCGCAAGTGCCAGGTCAATTCGGTGATCTGTGCCAGACCGGTAGCGCCCAGCGGGTGCCCCTTGGACAGCAGGCCGCCGGATGGGTTGGTGACCACGCGGCCACCGTAGGTGTTCTGCTCGTCGATGACGAACCTTTCCGCACCACCCTCCTCGCACAAGCCGAGCGCTTCGTAGGTGATGACCTCGTTTGGCGAGAAGCAGTCGTGCAACTCAACCACATCAATGTCACTCGCACCCACACCAGCTTGCTCATATGCCTGGGCCGCAGCACGACGGGTCATGCCGGCGCCGACAACGTCCAGCATGCTGCCGGACTCGAAACTGTCAGAGGTATCGGTTGCCAGACCCATGCCGGCAATCTCCACGCAGCTGCCCAGGCCGTGCTTGCGCGCGTAAGCCTCGGAAACCACCACCACAGCAGCTGCGCCACAAGTTGGTGGGCAGCACATGAGGCGAGTGACCGGTCCGAAGATCTGCGGCGAGGTCATGACCTGCTCCAGGGTCAGTGGCTCGGTAAACAGCGCATAAGGGTTGCGCAGGGCATGGCTGCGAGCCTTGACCGAGACGCGCCCGAACAACTCGGCTGAAACGTTGTACTTCTCCAGGTATTCGGCACCAGCACCGCCGAAGTACTGCGGGCCGCTGGGGGCGCTGTCGTCCCAGCCGCGAATCTTGCGCACCGCCTCGTCGATCTTCACCGTGATTGGTGTGCGCAGCGCAGCGTCACCGGTAGACATGGCACCCGGGTTCATCTGCTCGAAGCCGACTGCCAGAGCAACATCGACCACACCACTGGCCACGGCCTGGCGCGCCAGGAACAACGCAGAAGAACCGCTGGCACAGGCGTTATTGACGTTGATCACAGGAATACCGGTGATTCCCACGCGGTACAGCGCGGTTTGCCCGGAGCAGGTATCACCGGCGACGAAGCCGGCATAGGCCTGCTGTACTTCGGAGTAGGCGATGCCTGCGTCCTTCAGCGCCAGGGCAGCAGCATCGCCCCCCATCACGTCGTACATCTCGCTCTTGCCGGGTTTGGTGAACTTGACCATCCCCACACCGGCAACCAATACCTTGTTACTCATGTTGAACTCCCTGGGGCCGCTCGCCCCGCATCTGTGGGGCGGTTACTTGGCGAAGTCCATGATTGTCAGCGCTGCCTCGGGGCGGAAAACCTTGTCCTCGGCCGCGGCCAGGCTGCGGGCGTCGAATGCCGGGTCCTTGCCGCCGCCTGGAATGCCCTCGGCGGACAGCAGCTTCAGCTCACGCACGCTCTGGCCGGAGGCGAACAGGCAGTGGCCGGTGCGCTGGCCGGACAGTTCACTGACCATGTAAAGCACCACTTGGGCCACGTGTTCAGGCGCCATCTGGGCCTTGGTCGCCTCGTCCATCAGCGGCGCCGTGAGGGCGGAAACGGCAGCAGGCGCCAGGGTCCAGACGCGCACGCCGAACTTGGCGCCCTCGATGGCCAGCACATTCGAGAAGCCCCAGGCGCCGCACTTGGAAGCGGCGTAGTTGCTCTGTCCAAAGTTGCCGACCAGGCCGGAGGTAGAGGCGGTGTTGACGATCACCCCGCCGCCGTTTTCCTTCATCCAGGCAAATACGGGCTGGGTGACGGCGTACATGCTCTTGAGGTTGACCTTGATAACTGCATCCCAGTCGCCTTCCTCCAGTTTGAGGAAGGACTTGTCGCGCAGGATGCCAGCGTTGTTGATCAGGATGTCGGCGCGACCGAATTCGCCCAGGGCGGTGGCAAGCAGCGACTGGCCGCCTTCCACCGTGGAGATGTCCTGGGTATGCGCCACGGCGCGGCCGCCGGCTTCGCGCACAGCAGCGACCACCGCCTCGGCCGTGTAGCTACCATTCTCGTCACGACCCAGGTCGTTGACCACCACTGCCGCACCCTCGGCGGCCAGGAGTTGTGCGTAGGTGGCGCCCAGGCCACGCCCGGCACCGGTAATGATCGCGACCTTTCCTTCCAGTAGAGCCATTGTCTGTCTCCGAAATGTTCTTGTTTGGGTGGGCTCCGGCCCTTGCCCGGAAGCTCCCGCACACCTCGGCGCGGGAGAACACTCATCGCAAAGCAACTGAAATGCCATCAGAAAAGGCAGAACAATCACCCGCGCTTAATACCTTACACAGGCATACTACATCATGTAACTGACTGTTTGACAGTTTTCAAGCGAAGCGCAATGCTAGAGACAAGAACCGGCCTACCGAGGAATACGACGTGCCTCTCGACTACCACCGCATCAAGAACTGGCCCATTACCGACGGCCGACAGAGCTACAGCACTCGCGACACCATCCTCTACGCCCTCGGCGTAGGGGCGGCCACCAGCAACCCGTTGCCGGCCGGCGACCTGCAGTACGTCTATGAGAAAGGCCTCAAGGCACTGCCCACCATGGCCACCATCATGGCCAGCGGCGAGTTCTGGCTGGCCAATCCGGAAACCGGCATCGACCTGACGAAAGTGCTGCATGGCGAGCAGTTCCTGCGCATCCACAAGCCACTGCCGGCCAAGGGCACACTGATCGGCCGCGACAGCGTGGACGAGATCTACGACAAGGGCGCCGACAAGGGCGCCGTGATGTACATGTCACGGCGCATCTACGACGCGGAGAGCGAGGAACTGCTGGCCACTTCCACCTGGTCCACCTTCATGCGTGGAAATGGCGGTTTCGGCGGCACCGCCGAAGGTCAGCCCAAGCCTCATCCGCTGCCGGACGACCGCCCCTTCGATCTCAGCATCGAGCTGCCCAGCCGCCCGGAGCAGGCCACCATCTATCGCCTGTCCGGAGACTTGAACCCGCTGCACATCGATCCGGCCTTTGCCGCCAAGGCGGGCTTCGACAAACCGATCCTCCACGGCATGAGTAGTTACGGCATGGCTGGCCGCGCCATTGTTCGCCTGCTCTGCGACGACGACCCGCACCGCCTGCGCGCACTCAACCTGCGCTTCGCCTCGCCCATGTATCCAGGGGAAACCCTGAGGGTCGAGGTCTGGCACGAAGGCCCCGGCAAGGCCAGCTTCCGCGCGCGAGTGGTAGAGCGCGATCTGATCATTCTCAACAATGGCTACGCGGAATTCGCTGCCTAGCCGCAACGAGGAATAACAAGATGGAATACTCGGACATCAGCTACGAAGTGATCGGCGCCGTCGCGCGCATCTGCCACAACCGTCCCGGCCAGGCCAACGCCGAATCGGAGAACCTGCTGGCCGAACTGGATGATGCACTGGACCGCGCCAAGCGAGACGATGCCATTCGCGTGATCATCATCGGCGCCAAGGGCAAGCACTTCTCCGCCGGCCATGACCTGATGGATGGCATGGAAAAGCGCGGCAACTTCTCTCCCGAACAACACTGGCTGTGGGAAAGCGAGCACTACCTGGGTAACGCCCTGCGCATCTGGGACTTTCCCAAGCCCACCATTGCCCAGGTGCAGGGCGCCTGCATTGCCGGCGGCTTCATGGTGGCCAACATGTGCGACATGGTGGTCGCCGCCGACGACGCCTTCTTCAGCGACCCGGTAGGCCACAGCCTGGCGGCCGCCTCGGTTGAGGCCCTGGTGCACCCTTGGGTAATGGGACTGCGCAAAGCCAAGGAATTCCTCTTCACCGGCCAGAGGATCGGCGCCGCCGAAGCCAAGGAATGGGGCATGGTCAACCACGTGGTGCCCCGCGCCGAGATGGAGGACTTCACCCTGGAGCTGGCCAACCGCATCGCCGCGGCGCCCCCCATCGGCATCCGCATGCTCAAGCGCTCGCTGAATCGCTCAGCAGACATCATGGGCTTCCGTAACTCGCTGATGGCGCACTTCGATACCCACATCCTCAGCACGTCTACCAAGGAGCACTTCGAAGTCGCAGCCGCCGGCATGCGCGCCTCGATGGAAGCCGCCAAGAAAGCCCAGTCCTGACCGAGCAGGGCGAAGGCGCCGTGCCTTCGCCCCAGTCCCTCCCCTCACGCCCCTCTGGAGTTCCAGGTGTCCCTCGACTACCAAAAGCTTATCGACTGGCCCTTCCCCGCCGTGACCCGACGCTACGGCCAGGAAGACTGTATCCGTTTCGCCCGTGGTTTCGGCGCTGGCGCATCAACGGACTGGGCCGAAGCCGACCGTTCCTACCTCGAGCCCGGCAAGGGGTTACAGGCACTGCCGATGTCCGCCGTGGCCCTGGCCGATGGCGAGTTCTGGCAGATGGATCCACGCACCGGCATAGCCTGGCAGCAGATCGTCCATGCCCAGGAAACCCTGCGCCTGCATCGCCCGCTGAGCAGCGAAGGTGAGCTGGTAGTCACCCAGAAGATCGATGAGATTTTTGATCGTGGCGCCGACAAAGGCGCCGTCATGCTGCAGACACTGACGCTCAGCGAGCCGACAGGCGCGACCGTCGCAACCATCGAGGTCACCACAGTGCTGCGCGGCAACGGTGGATTCGGAGGCAAGCCGCAGGATACGCCACGCCCCACTCCACTACCGGAACGGAGCGCTGACCTGGTGCTGGAAATTCCTACGCCACCGGAGCCGGACACGCTGTTCCGCCTCTCGGCGGATATCGCCATTGCGGCGCAAACCCAGGGCAAACCCCAGGCGATGATTCGCGGCGTCGGCTGTTTCGGCCTGGCAGGCCGCGGAGCGATACGTATGGTCTGCGGCAATGACGCCGCACGCCTGCGCAGCCTGTCAGTGCGCTACGCCGGACCGATGTACAGCGGTGAAACCATGCGCATCGAGCTTTGGCAAATGGAGCCCGGCTTCGCACTGTTCCGCATGCATGCGGTTGAACGCGACAAGCCGGTACTCAGTCATGGCGTCATCGAGTTCGAGGCCTGAAAGAGCGCCCCGGACAGGAAAGCCGGCTCAGCCCTCGGCGGCCACTTCCGGCGCCGAGGCGACGGCCTTCGCCTTGGTAGTGCGCGGCTTGCGCGCACGGGGGGCGGGAGCCGTTTCAGCAGCGGTGTCCTCCGGCATGCCGGAGCGCAGGGTCTGCACCACGATGCGCGCAATGGCAGCGTTCACCCGCTTGGAACCCAGGCCGCGTTCCATCACCACCGGGTCCGTGGACGCCAGCCGCTCCATGGCGGCCTGCAGAACGGTCGCTTCGGCGTAGGCGTCGCTCTTCTTGCGACCGCCTTCTGCCGGGTTGACCGTGAGGATCAGCTTGGCGAAGCGTTCGATGAACGGGATATAGGTATTCATGCGCAGCTCTTCGAAGCGCGGGTCGCCACGATCAGCTTCGAGATTCCGGTAACGCAGCACTTCACGATGGCGGCTCCAGACCCCGTTCAGCGCCTCGATCAGGTGCAGCGCCTCTTCCTCGAACCGCTCAGGAGCCCAGGGTTCCTCCAGCAGCCGCGAGACTTTGGCCATGTCTTCGCCGGCTTCCAGAGCCAGCGAATAGAGCACGTCCTGCACGTCGTCGAAGTACATGTAGAAGCTGGCGGAGGAAGTGCCCGCGGCTTTCGCGATGGCCACGGCGGTGATGTCCACCAGGGCGTGGGTGAAAAGCAGGCGCCGGGTGGCGGCCATCAGACGCTGGCGGGTTTCCTGGCCTTTGCGGCCCAACACCTGCCCCTGCTTGTTCATGCTGACTTCAAATGCCATGGCATGGTCCCTTTGACTCGAAATTCAAGATTGGCGCGCCCGCCCCGGCACTGATGTGCCCAAGGCCCTTTGGCCTTACCGGCTCTTGCTGGACGCAAACATCCCAATAATAAACAAAATGACAGCTCTCAGTCGAACCTATAGAAAGCCACCGCACATTTCAATAGCCCGAAAGCCAGTGACCCCAGGGACTTTACGTCATCGACGAGTATCGATAATAGTCCGGACGGACTAGACATAACTGACACTATTACAGTTATTATAGATGCACGAACCAAACGCGCAGGCCTGAGCCAGCGCCATGAACCCAGAAGCCCATTCAGGAGGCGACATGCCGAACATGGTTGCAGACAAAGTCGTGGTCATCACCGGGGCCGGCAGCGGCATTGGTCGGGAGTTCGCCCTGGCCTTCGCCGCCCAGGGCGCGCGCGTCGTGGTCAATGACCTGGGGCGTACCGAGGCTGGCGGCAGTGCGGCGGAGGCCGTGGTCGCGGAGATTCGCGCGGCAGGCGGCGAAGCCGCGGCCAGCGTCGACAGCGTCGCCGAATGGGATTGCGCCCAGCGCATCGTGCAGACCGCGCTGGACAACTTCGGCCGGGTGGATTGCGTGATCAACAACGCCGGCATCGTCCGCGACCGTTTCTTCTTCAATATGAGCCTCGAAGAATGGCAGGCGGTGATCAACGTCCACCTCAACGGCTCCTTCTACGTCGCACGCGCTGCAGCCCCGCACTTCAAGGCCCAGGCCAGCGGCGCCTACATCCACATGACCTCCACCAGCGGACTGATCGGCAACCCCGGCCAGGCCAACTACTCGGCAGCCAAGCTGGGCCTGGTGGGCCTGTCGAAGACCATCGCTCTCGACATGGCACGCTACAACGTGCGCTCCAACTGCATTGCGCCCTTCGCCTGGACAGCCATGACCGCCTCGGTGCCCACCGACACCCCGGAAGCCGCCGCACGCATGGAGAAGCTGAAGACCATGGAACCCCGCAAGATCGCCCCGCTGGCGGTGTACCTGGCCAGTGATGCGGGTGCCGGAGTATCCGGGCAGATCTTCGGCGTGCGTGCCAACGAGATCTACCTCTACTCCCAGTCGCGCGTGATCCGTTCGGTGCACCGTAGTGATGGCTGGACCCCGGAAAGCATCGCCGAGCACGCCATCCCCGCGATGAAGAATTCCTTCTACGAGAACATCCCCTCGCCCCAGCTCACCACCTGGGACCCGATCTGACAGCCTCTGACCAGAACAACAAGGAACGCAGCATGAGCGAGATCGAAACCATCGGAACCGGTTTTACCTGGGACGAACTGCCAGTTGGCCGCAAGTTCAAGACCTACGGGCGCACAATCACCGAGACGGACATCGTCAACTTCATTTCCGCCACCGGCATGTTGGAGGTGCTTTTCACCAACAAGGAGTTCCTCCGCGACGCCGGCTTCGACGGCCGCCTAGTACCCGGCGGGCAGGTGTTCTGCATGGCCGAAGGCCTGCTGTTCCAGACCGCGCTGCAAGGCGTGGGCGTGGCCTTCCTGAACATGGAGCTGGACATCAAGGGGCCCACCTTTGCAGGCGACACCATCCATGTGGAGGTGGAGGTGATCGAATCCCGTCCGAGTAAAGGCAAGCCAGGCATGGGTCTGGTGCGCACCCGCAACCAGGTGGTCAAGCAGGACGGCAGCGTGGTCATGGTCTACACCCCGCTGCGCCTGGTGAAAGGCCGCGAAAACCTGAACGCCTGAACTCTCGCCAGTTGCAGTGCAGCCGCCCAGAGCCGGAGATGAAGATGAAGCAAGTGCGTTTGTATGGCCCACAGGATCTGCGTATCGACGAGGTGCCGATGCCGCAGGCCGGCCCCCGGGATGTGGTGGTGAAGGTCGCTGTGTTCGGTATTTGCGGCAGCGATATCGGCTTCGCCAGGAATGGCTATATCGGCCGTCCGGGTCCGCAACCAATGCCCCTCGGGCATGAGCTGGCGGGCACCGTGCATCAGGTTGGCGAGGCCGTGCAGGGCGTTGCGGTCGGCCAGCGAGTGGTGGTCCATCCGATGAAGGGAAGTAATCGCATTGGCACCGGCGACCCTGAACATGGGGGTTTCGCCGAGTTCCTGCTGGTGCGCGACGCAGTGCCTGGCGAATCGATCTTCCCGATTCCCGACGCGCTGGCGTTTGAGCGCGCGGTACTGACCGAACCCGTAGCAGTTGGCGTCCACGGCCTCAATCTTTGCCAGGCTGGACCAGGCGACCGGGTGGTGCTATTCGGTGCGGGCCCTATCGGCCTGGGTGTTGTTGCGGCCCTCAGGCACCGCGGTGTCGAACGAATCGCGGTCGTCGACATCATCGACGAGCGACTGGAGCGTGCCCGTCAGCTAGGCGCCGAGCGCTGTATAAACCCTGCCCGGGAAGACCTGGCTACGGCACTGCAAACAACTTTTGGCACCGTTCCCGGCAAGCTTTCGGCGCAGCCATTGGTGGATTGCTCCTTGTACATCGACTGCGCCGGCCAGAGCGCAATGCTCCAGCAGGCGGTCGCCATGGCCAAGGACATGGCGCGCATCCTGGTATTGGCCACCCATAAGCAGCCGGTGGAGCTGGATATGGTCCAGGTCATGGTCAAGGAGCTCGCCATACGCGGATCCTTGTCCTACCCCGAAGAGTTCCCGGAGGTCCTTGCGATGCTGGGCGACGAGCGACTGTTCCTCGGAGCCATGCATAGCCATTCCTTCGATTTCGACCGTTTCGCCGAAGCCTTCGCCATGGCACAGGACCCTCACCAGTCCGCCAAGGTACTGGTGCAAGTGAGCTGAATACAACGGCCGCCCTCGATCGATTCGCACGGCATATCGACGGCTGCCGCAAACAACAAACGAACACCCTGCCATTGGTTGGCAAGCCTGAACCTGGAGTGGATATGAAGAAGTGGCAATGCTTTTTCTGCAGTTTCATCTATGACGAATCCCTTGGTCTGCCTGACGAAGGCATTGCGCCGGGAACTCGCTGGGAAGACGTACCGGATGACTGGATTTGCCCGGAGTGCGGCGCCACCAAGGAAGACTTCGCCATGCTGGAAATTGCCTGACGTCCCTGGAGAATCGCCATGACAGTCCCAACCCAAGCATGCGCAGTGATAGTCGGCGGCGGCCACGCCGGCAGCGAGGCGGCCGTCTCGTTGCGGCAGAACGGCTTCGACGGACGCATCCTGATCATCAGTGACGAGCCCGGCCTTCCCTATCAGCGCCCACCGCTGTCCAAGGCCTTCCTTGCAGGCACCCTCGGTGCCGAGGCACTGCCGATCCGTCCAGCGGCCACCTACGAGAAGTCCGGCATCGAAATCCTCAATGGCGCTTCGGTCAGCGGCGTGGACCTGGAAGGCCACTCGGTGCAGCTTGCCGACGGCAGCAGCCTTACCTGGACCCACTTGGTCCTGGCTACTGGCAGTCGGGCGAGAAGGCTCCAGGTCGCAGGGCTCGGCGAACGCCAACCGGACAACCTGCACTATCTGCGCAGCCAGGCAGATGCCGAACGCTTGCGAGACCAGTTTGTGGAAGGCCGGCGCCTGGTGATTGTCGGCGCTGGTTATATCGGCCTGGAAGTCGCGGCGGCAGCTCAGAAAGCCGGGTTGCAGGTCACAGTGCTGGAAGCCCAGCCGCGCGTTCTGGCACGTGTCACAGCACCCGAAGTATCGAGCTTCTACGAGCAGGTGCACCGCGCTGCTGGTGTCGAACTGTGCTTGAGCGCGCAACTGGAGCAGGTCTGCCTGGATGTCACCGGGCAGGCGGTAGAAGCACTGGTCACCACCGATGGCGCACGCATCCCGGTCGATCTCATGCTGGTGGGTGTGGGCGCCATCGCCAATACCGAGCTGGCCGAGCAGGCTGGCCTGGCGGTGGAAAATGGCATTCTGGTGGACGAGATCTCCCGCACCAGTACCGCCGACGTCTACGCGATCGGCGATTGCAGCAATCACCCCAGCGCACTCTACGGCTGCCGTATGCGCCTGGAGTCCATACCCAACGCCATCGAGCAGGCCCGGGCGGCGGCTTCAGCCATTGCCGGCAAACAGGCGCCCTACCGCTCGCTACCCTGGTTCTGGTCGGACCAATACGACCTCAAACTGCAAATTGCAGGCATCAACCAGGGCTATGACGAGGTGGTGCTGCGCGGCTCCAAGGCGCTGCGCTCCTTCGTGGCCTTCTACCTGTGCAAGGGGCGGCTGATTGCCGCCGACTGCATCAATCGCCAGCAGGAGTTCATGGCCATCAAGAAGCTGGTTCAGGCGGGCTTTGCTGGTGACGTCGAACTGTTGGTCGACGAGTCGGTCAGTCTCAAAGACCTGGTCGCGAGCCTTCCGGCCTGATACCCGCCATGTCCAGGATCGAGGAAATCCGCAGCAACGCCGTCGAGCTGATAGCCCTGCATGGCTTTGGCGCGGTCTCCCTGCGCCAGCTAGCCAGGAGCTGCGGCCTGCAGGTCGGTTCGCTCTACACCTACTATCGAAGCAAGGACGACCTGCTGCAGGACCTGATCTCCAGCTACCTGGAGGACCTGCAGCAATCCTGGCAGGAGTCGTCGGATAACCGCGGCGACCCGGTGCGCATGCTCGCGGACTTCATAGCACACCACCTCAAGTTCCAGAGCGCGCGCCGCGCCGAGAGCCTGATCGCCAGCATGGACCTGCGCAATCTTCCGGAGCATGGAAGGCGCCAGGTCATCGCCATGAAGGCATGCTACGAGCGAGAACTGAAGGACATTCTCGATAGCGGTGAGCGCCAGGGCCTGTTCAGCCAGGACGCCATGACCAGCACCGCCATCCTCTCCATGCTCACCGGCCTCTGCCTCTGGCAGGAGAACAGTGAGGACGACCCGAGGCAGCTGGTCCGTGTCTGCCAGCGGATCGCCCTGCAGATTGTCAGCGCTGGCCAGTATTCGGGCACCTACGGTATTCAGTCGCCGGCTTTTTCGTAATAGCCGACGGCTACCAGGTAGTTACCGACATGCCGGAAGTAGGTGTGCTTGCGCTCCACCTTGCGGCTCAGCGGGTTCTCCCAGAGGTAGTCGTACTCGCCTGCATTGCTTGTTGCCGCGGCCGCCAGCATCGGCGTACCCACCGGTTTGCCCTGCGGGTCCTTGACCCTTCGGAAATCGGTGCCTACCAGACGCTGGTTGTAACCATGGGCAACGTAGCGGGATGTCTTCATATCGACAACGAAGACGTAAAGGTCGTCTTGGAGGAACGCCAGGTTTTCGCTATTGATCGCCGAGAAGGTCTGCTGCGGCCCAGACGCCACGGCCGCCGCGGCCTTTTCCAGGAGGTTTCGGGCATGGGCAGGCGATGCCTTGGAAATGAAATAGCCAGCCCCCAGCAGCGCATCGTCGACCCGCTGGAATAGCACCCGCTTGCGCTCGAGGCGACCAGTCTGCCAGTTGGTCCAGCGGTACTCCGCCTCCTGGATGCCCTGCCCTTCCTCCACTTTCAAAGCTTCATCGAAGGACTGCTTGAGTTCCGGAGGCAATTGCTCCAGCAGGTTGCTGCCGATCAGGCTGACGGAAGGCCCGCCACTGGCCAGCATCACGCCATTGATATCCAGCACGTAGATATAGTGGTTGCCGCGCACGAAAGGCCCCTGCCGGCTGAACACCGGCAAGGCTTGTGCCTTATGCTCCCGGTAGTAGGCCACTGCGCTTTCCAGCAACGCCCGCGCCTCCCGCTCTTCTGCCTCATAACCACCGGGCGCAGCACTTGCGCCTCCAGCAACCACAATGCCAACCAGCATCCCCACCCAGCCCATGATCCTGCCGAATCCCATAGTTGCCCACCCCTGCCAAATTGTCTGCAGCCTAAAAAATGACATTGTATTACTTAGGCAGCAAAGGCTCCAGCCAGCCTCCAGCCACCCGTCGCGTACAGCAACGGCGCAAGGACTCTCAGGCGTGTAGCCTCTTGACAGGAAATCACCTGGGCTGGAAGGTTTGAAGTCAATCGGCAAGGGCATAAAGCAGGCATGCGAAAATAGCAATAGCTGACTATTTGTCTGTTTTGCTATTGATGAATGTCCCGACTCGGGGTAACGTTCGACATCGCATACAACAACAAACCTGAAGCAGTCCGAACCTGCCTGGTGAGAGGCCGCTTGAGCGATGGAGATAACACATGAAACTCGATGATCTCGTTCTAGTCAGCGTCGACGACCACATCGTCGAGCCGCCCACCATGTTCGAGCAGCACCTCACCACTGCCCAGAAGGCTTTCGCCCCCAAGGTACTGAAAGACAAGAACGGCGCCGACTACTGGCTGTTCGAAGGCCGTCGCGCAGGCAACATCGGCCTCAATGCTGTGGTCGGCCGCCTGCGTGAGGAGTATGGCTGCGAGCCGATCTCCTTCGACCAGATGCGCAAAGGCGCCTGGGACATCCATGCGCGCATCGACGACATGAACGCCAACGGTCTTCTGGCCTCGCTGAACTTCCCCAGCGTGGTGACCTTCGACGGCAGCCTATTCCATCAGTTCGAAAACAAGCAGAACGCCCTCGCCCTGCTGCAGGCCTACAACGACTGGCACATCGACGAGTGGTGCGGCAGCTACCCGGGCCGCAACATCCCCAACGCCATCATTCCCTACTGGGACGTCAATGCCTCGGTGGCCGAGATCAAGCGCGTCGTTGCCAAGGGCTGCCACGCCATTTCCTTCTCCGACAACCCTTCGCTGAAGGGCCAGCCGAGCATCCATGACGCCCACTGGGAACCGCTGTGGAAGGTCTGCGCCGAGAACAAGGTGGTGATCAACATCCATATCGGCTCTGGTGCACAGGCTCCCCATGCCTCGATGAATTCACCCATCGACTCCTGGATCATCACCATGCCGATCTCCATCGTGAACTCGGCTGCCGACTGGCTGCACCTGAAAGCGCTGCAGCGTTACCCGGACCTGAAGATCTCCCTGTCCGAGGGCGGCATCGGCTGGATCCCCTACTTCCTCGAGCGCGCGGACTTCGTCCACGAGCATCACAAGGCCTGGACCTACGCCGACTTCGGCGGCAAGAAGCCGAGCGATGTGTTCCGCGAACACTTCCAGACCTGCTTCATCGACGACCGCTTCGGCCTGAAGAACCTCGAGGACATCGGCGAAGACAACGTCGCCTACGAATGCGACTACCCGCACTCGGATACCGTCTGGCCGGAATCCGCTGACATGCTGTTCGACTCCCTCAAGCACCTGCCAGACGCCACCATCGACAAGATCACCCACGCCAACGCCCTGCGCCTCTATAACTTCGACGCGTTCGGCAAGATGGGCGGCCGTGACAAGTGCACGGTAAGCGCCCTGCGTGCCCTGGCGACGGACGTGGACACCACGCCCAAGTCCTACGGTGGCCCCGCCCCCCTGAAGGATGGCGAAGTGCGTCGCCGCGTGACCTCTGGCGACATCATCAAGATGTTCACCGCCGTGGCGAAGGAAGACGGCAAGATCATGGCCGAAGAAGCCTGATCGTCTGCACGAACGAAAACGCCCCGCTAAGCGGGGCGTTTTCCTTTGGATCCTGCAGGGTCGCTTACCGTTGCCAGCTGCCTGCGACCAGGCTATCGCGCCCCACTTTGCGAATGTCAGCGGTGCCACTCAGTGCCAACGTCGCATCGAGCTCCCGTCGGATGATGTCCAGGCATTTGCCCACGCCGGCTTCACCTTCCGCACCCAGGCCGTAAAGATAACTGCGGCCGATCATGACTCCGCGGGCACCCAGCGCGCACGCTTTAAAAACGTCTTGTCCAGTGCGCACGCCACCATCCATCCAGACTTCAGCACGCGTTGCCACCGCATCCATGATGGAAGGTAAGACACTTATAGACGACGGCGCTCCATCCAGCTGGCGGCCACCATGATTGGAAACAACCAGGGCGTCGGCACCACAGTTCACGGCGTAATGAGCATCCTCGGCATCAAGAATTCCCTTGAGAACCAACGGGCCATCCCAGAGGCTACGCACCCACGCGACGTCGGCCCAGGTCACAGTGGGGTCGAACTGGGCGCCGACCCACGCGCGCATGGATGTCTCGTCACTCACGCCCTTGGCATGGCCAACGATATTGCCGCAACTGCGGCGGGATGTACGCAGCATTTCCAGGCACCAGCGCGGTTTGCTCGCCAGGTTGGCGAAACGCACCAGAGTGCGCTTGGAATAGGCACGGCCATTGCGTACGTCCTTGTGTCGCTGGCCCACCATCGGCAAGTCCAGGGTCAGCACCAGCGCGGAGCAACCGGCTGCTTTGGCGCGCAGGATCAACGAGCGAGCAAACTCGCGGTCACGCATCAGGTAAAGCTGAAACCAGAAGGGTTTGTGAGTAGCAGCGGCGACGTCTTCGATGGAGCAGACGCTCATGGTGCTCAGCGTGAAGGGCACACCAAAACGTTCGGCCGCGCGAGCCGCGAGTATCTCGCCGTCGGCTCTCTGCATGCCAGTCAGACCGGCCGGTGCCAAGGCCACCGGCATGGTGACATCCTCGCCCAGCAGGCAAGTCTTCAGGTTACGGGCGCCGACGTCGACCGCAACGCGCTGGCGTAACTTGATGCGTTGGAGGTCTGCCTCGTTGGCGCGGTAAGTCCCTTCGCTGTATGAACCGGCGTCCACCAGGTCATAGAACATTCGCGGCACGCGACGGCTGGCAAGTCGCTGCAGGTCTTCGATGGTTGCAACTATGGTCAAGGTGTCGCCCTCGGATTCAACGCCGGCGCGGGGCGCGGCGCTCGGGAAGAAAAAAAGTGTGCCTGCCGGCTGGATTGCGCCGGCAGGATGGCCAGGGCCACCGATCTGAGAAGGGCCCGGACCCACACCAAGAACTCAGCGGATGCCGGTTCCGGCCAGGGAGCCGGGGGAGAAGAAGGTCGTGGGGTAGCGCGCGACTCGGTAGAAGCCGGTGGACTTCTCCACGCCCATGCGTGCGCCATGGGTATATACGCGCTTGGTCAGGTCATAGAGGACGTTGGGCGCAGTGCGGTATTGCGGCTTGTCATATTCCTGGAATCCTGGGTAGTAGGTGACCTTCTGGATGGTCCCGGCGTTGTCGAAAGCGTTGTAGACGGCCACCGACCAGCTGTCCTCGTCCAGATAGAAAGTCTTGATCTTCTGCACGTGTCGTTCCCCCGGCTTGAGATTGGCTTCCACCACCCACACCCGGCGTAGCTCGAACCTCAGGTAATCCGGATTAACGTGATTCGGGGTATTCACCACCTCGCTGGGCGCGGCATTGAACTTGTAGGCGTTCGCCGGAATGTACATTTCCCGCTTGCCCTTCAGCACAAAGTCGAACTTGTCCATCTTGCCGTCGAAACCGCTGATCTCATCGAACAGCAGCACGCCGCCGGAACTGGTGGAGACGGTGTCGTACTTGAACTCGGGCGACAGCCGGACCCGGCGCTGTCCCGGCACGTAGGACCAGGCCATGGGGTCACGGATCTCGGTGTCGAGGAAGTTATGCCGGAGTTGCTTGACCCCGGCGCTGGAAGCAGGCGCCACGGTGGTGGAGATCAGGGTCCAGTAGGGCTGCTCGTCCGGCACCGCCTCCCGATCGTTGTCCCAGTATGGCTTGCTCTGCTCGACTCGGTTGATGGAGGTGAGGGTGACATTGCCCGCGGCATCCACTAGCCAGTTTTCCTGGTCGCCCTTGACATAGGGTGCATCTACCCGTACCGACTGGTTCCACATGGCCTCGTAGCCGTTCTTTGGAATCGGGAAGGGAATCTGCGCATGGGCATTTACCAATCCAGGCGCCCCGCCCACCAACTTGGGATTTCGAACGTTCTTGATGGTGTTATCGTACACCCATTGCGGGTAGCAGGCCGTACGATGGCTGGGGTAGACGTCGATGCGAAAGGTCTCGGGATAGCGCTGGAACAGCTCCTTCGTGCCCGCGTCCAGCTTTTCGGCGTATTGCTCCAGATTGTCCTTGGTGATCTTCAGGATCGGCTGCTCGTTGGCGAAAGGGTCCAACCAGGGGCCTCCGCCGGACTCGCCCTTCTTCGGCTGGTAGCCCGCAGGTGGGGTACAGAGGCCTCCATCCCAGCGAGGGATACTGCCATCTGCATTGCCCGCCACCTCGGCCCCCAGCGGTGTAAGAGTGGAACCCAGCTGGCTGATTTCCTGTTCCGAGGGTGTCGCAAAGGCCTGCATCGAGACCCAGAAGCCCAGGGTCGCCAGTGTCATGCACTCAAGCTTTTTCATTGTTTTCTCCCGGATTGTCGCTGCGGATCAGAAGGTCGTCTTGTAGGTGAAGGACAGCCGCCCATGGTCGTTCTGCACTGCCGCCCCGCTGGTAAAGTCGGTAGTCACGGTGCCGTCGGCGCGGGTGTCGTAGCGGGCGTAGGAGTCGATGTAGCTGAGGCTGAAGGTATGGGCGCTGCGGTATGTACCACTGACGCCCACCGTCCAGCTGTAGGAACCTTCACTGGTGCCACCGAGGGTCGGACTGTTGCCCTCGACGCCCCAGGCCAGGTTGACCGGCATCGAAAGGTTCCACCCCGGCAGCACCTGCGGCCACTCCGGCGTGAAGCGCAGCTGCATGCCCCATGCGTCGCGAGTGGCACAGTGCTTGGTATACGCCGAGGTACAGCCATGGTCTTCTGCGTTAAAGCGGTTCTGCGGGTCGTCGGTAATCTTGTCCAGGCGGTTGTAAGTGACCTCTCCCTGGAAAGTGCCACCTTCCCAGAGAGCCGTCTTCGGAAGCAGGTAGACTGCGTTCACCAAGGCATGCCAGGAATTTCCCCGTGCACCTTCGGCAGCTTCGAAGCTGGGATCCACGCCAGCAACAGTCCGAACGGGGTATCCGGACCGGGACACAAGGGCGGTGTTTTTGCGGTAGGACAACTCGGTGGCCACGCTCATCTGGGCGATGTTGCGGGACAGGCTAAGCCCCCAGAGTTCGGTATCCCGCGCATAGGCCAGGCGCACTGCGCGCGGTGTACGGCCTTCGATTTGCGTGAAACTCCAAGGCAACTTTTCGTTGAACTTGCGATAGTAGAGGCCCAGCGTGCCGCCCAGTGCCATAGGGCTCCAACGCAAGTTCAGGCCGTACTCACCGTGATTGCTGCCGGGCTCCAGGTCATCGCCATTAACCAAGGCAGGTGGCGAAGCGAGGTCCGAGCGCGAGCCGTCGGAGTTCGCATAGAAGGTGCCGCCTGGAACCAGTCGGAAAGGCTTCCAGTCCAGCAGGTACTGCATGCCCAGGGACAGCTCGTTGCTCAGGCTGAGGTCAGCCGACAGCTGATTGATTGGCAGAAACAGCTCTTTGGCCTCAGTGCCGGGGCTGGACGCGGATTTAATGGTGTCCACCGGCCCCTGCGAGTAGGCGATGCTGTTGCCCAAGGTGAACAGCGACTCGCCCCAGTAGACATTGTGTTTGCCCGCCTTGGCCCCCACGCCCACTTCTCCCAGTTGGAAGTTGGAGAAAACGAAGGCGTCCAGCAACTCGCCTGAGGGCCCCGCCATGTATCGGGTGGCGTAGCCGTTGTAGTGATCGTTGATGTAGTTGCCGCTGTTCACCAGCGCTGAGTTGGGCTCGGCCTTGTCCTGGTAGGCCTGGTCATACCAGCCGGCTGCGCTCAGACGGAATCCATGGCTGCCCTGGTACACAGCGTCCACCTCGCTGAGCAGATCGAAGCGGTTGGTCACCAGGTCGCCGCGATCGAACTTGTTCTCGGTGTCGTCAAAGGCCGGCGAGCGCAGGAAGTCCTTGTTCTGATGCTCCATGCGCCAGGCGGCGTTGTAGCGGATGGTGTTGTCGAAGCGGACTTCCCAGTCGTCACTCTCCAGGTCAAGCAGCATCGCTCCGGCATCCTGCGAAATGGCCAGTGCGAGTAGCCAGATAGAGGCCGAAAAGCGGGCGGTGATGGGTGCGGCTCTTGTATTTATTGTGGCCATTAAACCTTGCTCCAGAGGTCTTTCTTAAGGGTGAGCGGGGTCCTCCAGGCCGAGCCTGGAAGCCGTCTTCCGCAGGATTCAGCTAGGGTCGGTCAGTCGCCGATAACCGGCGGCGATCAGTTCCTGGTACTTGGTCAGATAGTCATGGGGGTACTGCGCAGGTGGCGCGCCCAGTTCGGCAAGAGTCGCCAAGTGCCCCGGCTCCAGTTGGAAGTCCAGGCAGCCGAGGTTGTCCTCCAGTTGCGCAAGGGTGCGCACCCCCAGCAGCGGTATCACCCCCGGCTGGGCCCGAAGCCAGTTAAGCGCCACCTGCGAAGGGCTGCGACCGATCGCTTGGGCCACCTGCCCCACCGCCTCGGCAATGGCCAGGCTGCGCTCGTCAAGGGTCTTGAGCCCGGCCACGTCCAGGCGCTTGGCCTGACCGGCGTCCCTGCCGGCGCTGTACTTGCCGCTGAGGATGCCACTGGCCAGGGGCGACCAGGCGGCCAGGCTCAACCCGAAGTGGCGGCACATAGGCAGCAGGTCATGTTCTACGCTTCGTTCCAGCAGGTTGTACTCCGCCTGCAGTGCAGCGAAGGAAGTCCAACCCTGAAGCCGCGCCTGAGTATTTGCACTGGCCACCACCCACGCCGGCGCATTGGATATGCCGGTGTAAAGCACCTTGCCCTGACGCACTAGATCGTCCAGGGCGCGCAGAGTTTCCTCCAGCGGTGTGGCGTTGTCCCAGGCGTGAACCCAGAGCAGATCGATGTAGTCGGTGCCGAGCCTCTTCAGGCTCGCCTCTACCGAGCGACGCAGGCTCTTGCGGTGGTTGCCGCCCGCATTGGGATTGCCGCCACCGGGGTAGGCGAGGGAGTACTTGGTGGCCAGCACCATCTCCTCACGACAGGCTTGGATCAGGCTGCCCACTGCTTCCTCGGATCTGCCGCCGGCATAGACCTCATTGGCGGTATCGATGAAATTGCCGCCGCTTTCGCGGAAGCGCGCGAAGATCCGGGCCGCCTCGCCCTCCTCCGCCCCCCAGCCCTGAGTACCAAAGGTCATAGTGCCGAGACAAAGCTCCGAGACGCGCAACCCCGTGTTGCCAAGTACCTTGTAACGCATGATCAACTCCTATAACTGACATTCTGTCATTTCAATGGGCATGCTAGCACCGCTTCGCCGGGTCGGGTTGAGCGCAAGCGCTCGCTGTCAACTCAGTAGTGCGCCAGCAGTCCTCCATCCACAGCAAGCACCTGGCCGGTAACGAATGAAGCTGCGGGGGACGCCAGGAATACCACTGCGCCGGAGATTTCCTCGGGTCGCCCCCAGCGGCCCAGGGAACTGCGCCTGGCAATCCACGCCTGGCTCTCCGAACTAGCTGACAGAGTCTGGTTGGTCTCCGTGGCAAAGGGCCCGGGTGCGATGGCGTTGACCGTGATTCCATGGCTGCCGAGCTCTGCCGCCAGCGCACGGGTCAAGGCAACCAGGCCGCCCTTGGCAGCGATGTAGGCAGCGTCCCTTGCTGAAGCGAGGAAGGCCGAGACCGAGGCCAGGTTTATAATCCTGCCGCTGCCCTGTTCCATCATCGGTGCTGCCACCAGCCTGCTCAGGCCAAAAGCCGCCACCAAGTGGTTGTCGAGCATGGCGCGCAAAGCCTGGTTATCCAGCTCGAACAACGAACGGCGATCACGCCGGCCGACGTTGTTGACCAATATGTCCAGCCGCCCATGATCACCAAGGATACGCTGCACGCTGATGGCGGCCGCCGCTTCGTCCTCCACGTCGAAGGGCAAGGCACAAGCCTGTACCCCACTCTCGACCAGTCGCGCGCAAGCCGCCTCCAATTGCTTCGGATCACGGCCGTTGAGCCATACCTTTGCGCCGGCCTGGGCCAGCCCCTTCGCCATCTCGAAGCCCAGCCCCCGCCCGGCCCCGGTGACAAGGGCCACCTGGCCGGCCAGGGACAGGCCGGGGAATCCACACTGCATCTGTTCGCCGCTCATCCACCCCGCTCCCTTCGACTCAGCCTTCATCGTTGATCCAGCGCACCAGTCTCGCCAGCGGCAGGAAGCCGTCGTGGGCTAGGCCACCCTCCATGCCACCTGAAGCGCCGATGCAGGTAACGCGCTGGGCACCGGCCGAAGCCAGCAAATCACGCAGCTCAACCTTGCGTTCACCGGGGTACAGGCTGACAGTCTGGGTCGCGACGTTGACGAAGCGCAGCGCATCTCGAAGGTCATTGACCGGCACCACATTGACCACGCGGAACTCGGGATGGAAATCCACCGGCTCCTCGGAGCGGATCACCACACCAGCCCCGCTGTAGTTCCCCCAAACCCGGAAGTAGTCGGGCATCACTCGCAGGCCGTCGATTTCTTCGCGCAGGTGACCCGGCACCGGACGCCCTTCCGCGGATGCCAGCTGACGTTCCACACCCATGCGTTGTTGCAGCAGTTCGGCGAAGCGGTCGGCCTGCTCCTGGGTACCCTCCACAAACTGGTAACGACTGGAGGCGCAGGCCAGTTGCTCGACCAGAGTGGCGTCGGCGGCGGCCTTGTCGGCCACCTCGGCGAGCAGCTCGTCGGAGGCGAAGGCCTCGCGACCGATCATGGAAATGGAGGTCTTCGGATCGAAGGACACCAGCTCGAAGCCTGGGCAGATGTAGTTCTTCGCGCTACGCAGCGTCGCATCACCGCCCCAGGCCGCCAGCTTGTCGAAGAACTGCGGACGCATCAGCAGGCTTTCGACTTTATCGTCGCCTCCGCGCCAATATGCGGCCGAGAAGGAGCGCGCCAGGGCATGCCCCGGCGCTACCGCCGAGATGCCGCGCAGGATGGCCGGAGCTGTGAACAGGTCGTTGGACGGCAGCTTGATCAGGTTCACTGCCTTGGTCACCGCGCCGCGGGCGATGGAAACCGCCGCAACTCCAGGTGCATTGCCGGCAATGATGTGAAGGATGCGCGCGGGGAAGGCACGCATTGCTGCCGGTCGGCCACTGAGCAGGTTGGTGACCGGCTTCCAACCGTCCACCGCCGCCTTGCCGCCCAGCTCGTTGTCGATTTGCACCAGGAGCCGCTCGCGATCGAAGATTCGCGGCATCATCTCGTAAGAGCGCTGCATGACGCGTGGATGCATGGGGTTGTTACGGATGGCATTTTCCAGAGCCTGCCTGACCAGGCCTTCCGGATCGCGCTCCAGCCAGCGGCTGAGCTCGCCGAGGATGTCGAGGATGTCATCCAGCGGGGTATCGAAGGCCGGGCCTGGCTCCTGACGACTCCAGACCAGTTCGTCCAGCTTCAGCGCCGGCGTGGTGAATCGCGCATGGGCAGGGCCGTATTCGAGATCCTCCCCCTCCACCACCTCGCCCTTGACGATGTGGCAGACGCGGGAGACCTGATGTTGGTTCACTGCATTCATGCGATAGCCCCCCGGATATAGGCGTCTATGGTTCCGGCGCAGCCGATGTTGTCATCCTGCCCCAGTTGGGTGTATCGGGTTATGGAGTCGTGGATTACCGGTCCGTGGCGTCCGCATTCGCACTTCGATGCAAAATCCACGGTTACCTTGTCACCCGTGATCAGGCCGCCCCAACGGCCCTCGTAGGCGAGGTCAAGGAAGGCGAAGCGCCCGCTCTGCAAGCCAATGGGCTCGACCAGCTTCTCACCGCTATCATCCAGCAGCAGGACGATCAGTCCCGGCGGGATGTGGTAGTGCCCCTTCTCGCAGCGCGGCATCGGCTGGGACAGCTCAGTCATGGCGTACAGGCCCGGCCGCAGCACATTGCCGTAGAAGGTGTTGACCCGCTCTCTGTAGTCCGGAGGCAATGGAATGCCCTTAACCCCGCCACCGGCGCCGATAATGCTGTTCGGATGGAAGTCACCATCGGCGATGCCGCGCTCGCGGGCGCGCTCGATGATCGCCAGGTGCTGTGCCCAGAAGCCGATCAGGTAGATCGGCTCATGGCGGTGATCCAGCACCTTGTCAGCGAAAGCGCGCATCTCCTCGTTTCCTCGAGCACCCTTGACTGCGGACTCGGCCTCGAAGGCGGCAATCTCATCGGGGGTCGCCGAGCCGTCAGCCATCCGCTTGCGCATCGCTGCCATGCGGCTTACTTCGGAAATGCGCAGTGGCTCCTGGGTCAGCGTGAAGATGGCGCCCTCGCGGCCCCAGTTGACCATGGCGAACTGGCCGGCCTCCACCGCGCTGTTGGGTCCCTCGATCTGCCCCATCCAGAACACCGGCCGGTCCTTGCTGGCCACCTGTACCGGCCAGGCGGCTGCGTACTTGAAGTGGCGCCGCTTGTTGTCCTGGTCTCCGGCGGTGTGGTTAAGGAACGAGCACTTGCCGCTTGAGCCGCTGGTGGCCAGGACCCGGTTATCGGCTGCCCACAGGCGGTCGAGCCACTCGTCGACGTTACTGACGCCGGTCATGTCGACCTGGCTCAGGTCCGGGACCGATAGCGCGTCGAGCCATTTGAGCAGGCGCTCCCACTGGCCTTTCTCAACGAAGGACGCCGGGTAGGACTTATAGGTGGTGTGGGCGAACAGCAACGGCACCAGGTCTTCGAAGCTTTCGATTCGGCTGATACCGGCCTCCTCGGCACGGTGCTTGAGCAGGGGAATCTGCTGCACGCGCTCTTCGAACAACTCCTGGGCGGCGGCCAGGCGCAGGGGGGCCAGTTCGCTTGCGCTTATATTGAATGCCTCATCCGGCTTTTCGATCAGGTCCAGCAGAAACTTACGTTTGGGTGACATGTAGTTTTGCTCCGGCACTTATTTAACTCGGTTAATTAACTCATCGAGTGACCTCACGTTATTCGCTAACAAAAAGTGCATTCAAGAAGATTCATATAAGTGCAAACTTATATGAATCACGAGCAAACAAGGAAGAAGCGCCGTAGTCTCTGGAACCACAACAATAAGTTTCGCTATCGACGAATCCGGAGAACGCGCATGACAGCCTTACAACAAGAACACCTGTCCCCACGTATTGCCTGGCGTATCTACGCGGTACTGTTGTTCAGTACCTTCGTCACCATCGAAGCAATGACTTTCCAGGCCCCGGCGCTGCCCAGCATCGTCCGTCACTATGGCGTGTCGATGAATTCATCGGCGCTGATCATCCTGGTGTTCTTCGTCGCATCCACCACCTGCTCGCCGATCATGGGCCGCCTGGCCGATGCCATCGGCCGCAAGAAGATGCTGCTGATCGGCCTGGTGGTGTTCTCCGCCTCCGAATTCGCTGCGGCGGTCTCACCCACCTTCGAGCTGCTCTTGGCTGCGCGGCTGCTACAGGGGGGGGGCGTGGCCTGCATCATTCCAGTAGTGCTGGCCTATATCGGCTTTCTCTTTCCCGATGAGCGGCGCGGCATGGCGCTCGGTATTTTCACCGCCGCCATGAGCCTTGGTGCTACCACCGGTGCCCTGCTCGGCGGCCTGCTGGTGGACGCTTTCGGTTGGCAGATCATCTATTGGCTAAGCGGCCTGCTGGGCGTCGTCGGCTTGCTGCTGATCGCCACCCTTGTGCCGGAAACCACCGTACTCAGCCATCGCCGCGGCTACGATCTGGGCGGTTCCCTGTTGCTTTTCCTGGCTCTCGGCGGCCTGCTGTCAATCCCCACTGCTGCCAGCAAGCTCGGCCCGACCTCGCCCTACACGCTCGCAGCCCTGATCATCGGTGTGGTCGCCGCGCTGCTCCTGTGGAAGCTGGAGCAACGCGTGGCAGACCCCGTGATCGACATTGGCATCCTGCGCAACCCTGCCTTCACCCTGCCTGCCGGACTGTACCTGCTGAGTGTCATGTGCCTTGCTGGCCTCACCTATTCGCTGGCCTTCTTCATCAGCGAGCGCCCGGGTGGCGGCGCCTCCCAGGTGGGCTTCATCAACATGTGCGTGTACGGCTGCTCGATGATCTCCGCCCCAATAGCCGGGCGCCTGGCCGACAAGTACGACTGCCGGCGCATCGTGGTGGTGTCGATGTTCGCCATCCTGCTGGGCATGCTGACGATAAGCACCATCCGACTGAGTACGCCGCTGTGGATGATCGCCGGCATTGTCGTACTGATCGGCTTCGCCAACGGCATGAAGACACCGGCACTGATGAAGCTGATGATGAGCGCCGTGCCACGCGCCAAGCTGGCCGCTGGCAGCGGCTTGTTCACCATGATGAAGGACTTCGGTTCGCCCGCCGGTGCCACTTTTGGGCTCGGCGTGTTTGGCAGCGCGGTGACCCTGATCGCCCATCAGTCGATGCAGGAGCGTGCCAGGCAGGTTGGCGCCAGCCCCGAGTTGCTCGGCCACCTGGCAGGCCTCGGCCAGGCCAAGCCGAGTCCTGAACTTACCGCTCAACTGCAACAACTTGGCGTCGACGCCAGTGAGCTGCTCCAGGCCGGCAGGCTGGATGGACTGGCCTCGGCCATCCCGTGGGTGACTGGCTCGCTGGTCGCGGTGCTGGCGCTGATGCTGCTGCTCAGCCTGCGCCTGCAGCGACGTCCAGAGCAGGCCAACAACGTGCCCCAACAATCCACAGTGATCGCCACAAGTGTGCCCGAAGCGCTTCGATAAAAGTTAGCTGGCAAGCAACTAACGATCTTCTCAAAGCATCTCGAGTTTTCAGCCAAATACTCCAAACAAAATTTTCAAAACAAGAGGCAGCAACAATGAAAATATCCAAACTACTCGGTGGCATTGGTGTGCAATGCAGTGAAATCGACCTGAATCAACCAATTCCGCCGCACATCGCCAAGCAACTTCATGAGGCCTGGATTGAAGCCGGCATAGTTGTCTTCAAGAACATGGGCCAGAGTCCAGAACAGCAGCTCAGTCTCAGCCGCTGCTTCGGCGTACTGGACGTGCACCCGGTGAAGAATCTGGTGACAGAAAGCCAATATCCCGAACTGATGGTGCTCGATAGCGATGCCCAGGCAAAGCTCAGCGTGTACTACCGTGAGTCGGCGCCGGACCAGCCCTTCGTCGGCTTCATCCCCTGGCATTCAGACCTTGTCTTCACTAACCGCCCCAACCATGGCGCCATGCTGCGCGCCGTAGAAACCCCGCAACACGGCGGGGAAACTGCCTGGATCGATACCATTGCGGCCTACGCCGCGCTGCCGGAGGCTATGAAACAGCGCATCGAGCACTTAGAGGTAGAGTATCGATTCTGCACTTCGCTTCTCGACTCTCCCTACGGACGCGACCCACTGCTGCGCATGCAGGTAAAAGGCGAACGCAACTTTCCTGCCTTCCCGCCGGTGGCCCACCCCCTGGTATGGCGCCACCCGGTGAGTGGCCGAAAGGTGCTGAAACTCAGCCCGCTGCACCTGCAACGGGTGGTCAACATGGACGCCTCGGAAAGTCACGCCCTGCTGGAAGAGTTGGTTACCCACGTCACCAGTCGGACGTTCTGCTACGTCCACCACTGGGAGCCAGACGACATGGTGCTGTGGGACAACTGGCGCACACTCCATTCGGCGCTGGGATACCCTTTGGGTGACCGGCGCCTGGTACACCGCACTACCATCGGCGGCGATACGCAAATGGGTCGATTGCTGGAAACCAATCAGGTCGCCTGACTTGATGGCACCCCGCACCAGCGGGGTGCCATGCTTCATCCCTGGATCGCCCCCAGATCGCGCATCAACGAACGCAACATCCTGGCCAGACGCAACTGGTCGTCCCCTGTCATCTGGTACACGGGGGCATGCTCGTACTGGCGCTGCGAGTTCATGATCTTGTGCAGCACCTCGCGCCCCTTGTCCGTGATGCGAATCAGGTTGGAGCGGGCGTCGTTCTCGTCCGGTCTGCGACTTATAAGGCCGCGCTTCTCGGTCTGATCGAGATGGCGCGCAGTGGCCGGTAGAGACATGAAGCTAACCTTGGACAGCTCAGTAAGGGTGCTTTCATGGGGTGGTTCGATACGGTCCAGAGTTGCCAGCAGCAGTACCTGCACAACATTGAGCTGATGGCGTGAGGCAGCCAGTTCGGAGAGCCGTTCCAGATGCCGGGCTACCAGACGCAGGCGCACGATCAGTCCGACGCTCAGCGAATCATGCTCTGGCCACAAGCGCGCCCACTGCTGCATGGCTCGATCCACTGAATCGAACTCGCCGGACGCTGTGCCCTGCGGCTCGCCATCGTCCAGCAGGCAGTCGCGCAACTGGCCGAACTGCAAGGACAGCGCCTCAAGCGCCTGGGGATTGGCCGAATACAATTGATAGCGGCCCTGGCGCTCGTCCAGGATGAGATCGGCTTCCTTGAGCACCTTCAGATGCTGGGAAATGGCTGGTTGGGAGATCGGCATTTCCGCTGCAAGCACCTTGACGGCCGCGGGGTGTTGCACCAACCGGGTGAAAATGGCGCGGCGGGTCGGGTCGGCTAGCGGGCTGAACTGCCCCCAGTTGAGCGACACCAGCATTTCATTGACTCGTGCCATGAGGCATCACCTGTTCTGTGAAGCCAAGCTCGCCGGCAGACGGTCCATCGACTGCCTGCCGGCCCGCGGTCAAACCAAGCCTTCCAATTCGGGTACGGCTTCGAACAGGTCAGCCACAAGGCCGTAGTCGGCCACCTGGAAGATCGGCGCCTCTTCGTCCTTGTTGATCGCGACGATCACCTTGGAGTCCTTCATGCCCGCCAGGTGCTGGATGGCACCGGAGATGCCCACGGCGATGTACAGCTGCGGCGCGACGATCTTGCCGGTCTGGCCGACCTGCATGTCGTTCGGCACGAAGCCTGCGTCGACGGCTGCACGGGAAGCGCCCACGCCAGCGCCCAGCTTGTCTGCAAGGCTGTAGAGGTGCTTGAAGTTGTCGCCGTTCTGCATGCCACGGCCGCCGGAAACAACGATCTTGGCGGCGGTGAGTTCCGGACGGTCGGACTTGGCCAGTTCTTCGCCGACGAAGGCGGATTTGCCAGCGTTGGTGATGGTGCCCACGGCTTCGATCGAAGCGGAGCCGCCTTCGGCCGCAGCAACGTCGAAGCCGGTGGTACGCACAGTGATCACCTTCACGGCAGCACTGGACTGCACGGTGGCGATGGCGTTACCGGCATAGATCGGACGCTTGAAGGTATCGGCGCTTTCGACGGCGATGATCTCGGAGATCTGGTCGACGTCCAGCAGGGCGGCCACGCGCGGCAGGATGTTCTTGCCATTGCTGGTGGCAGCGGCCAACACGTGGCTGTAGCCCTTGCCCAGCTCGGCGATCAGCGGCGCGACGTTTTCGGGCAGTTGATGCGCGTAGGCAGCATTGTCGGCGACCAGCACCTTGGACACGCCAGCGATCTTGGCGGCAGCTTCGGCGGCAGCACCTGCACCAGCACCCGCGACCAGGACGTGGATGTCGCCACCGATCTTCTGAGCGGCGGTCACGGTGTTGAGGGTGGCGGCTGCCAGAGCGGCGTTCGTGTGTTCAGCAACAACCAGGATAGCCATCAGATTACCTTCGCCTCGTTCTTCAGTTTTTCGACCAGTTCAGCCACGGACTTGACCTTGATACCAGCCTGGCGGGCGGCCGGTGCTTCAACTTTCAGGGTCTTGACGGTGGAAGCGGTGGAAACACCCAGGGCGTCCGGGGTGATCACGTCCAGCGGCTTCTTCTTGGCTTTCATGATGTTCGGCAGCGACGCATAGCGCGGCTCGTTCAGGCGCAGGTCGGTGGTGACGATCGCCGGCAGATTCAGCGCAACGGTCTGCAGTCCGCCGTCGATCTCACGGGTGACGTTGACCTTGTCGCCAGCAACGATGACCTTGGAGGCGAAGGTGCCTTGGGCATAGCCGGTCAGGGCGCCCAGCATCTGGCCGGTCTGGTTGTTGTCGCTGTCGATGGCCTGCTTGCCGAGGATGACCAGCTGCGGCTGCTCCTTCTCGACCACGGCGTTCAGCAGCTTGGCGACTGCCAAGGAGTTCAGCTCGTCGGCGGACTCGACCAGAATGGCGCGATCGGCGCCCAAGGCCAGGGCCGTGCGCAACTGCTCCTGGGCTGCGCTAGAACCGACGGTAACGACCACGACTTCAGTCGCAGTGCCCTTCTCTTTCAGTCGGACGGCTTCTTCCACGGCGATTTCGCAGAAGGGGTTCAGCGCCATCTTCACGTTGGCGAGGTCGACGCCGGAGTTGTCCGCCTTGACGCGGACCTTGACGTTGAAGTCGACCACTCGTTTGACCGGGACCAGTACTTTCATGTGATTTCTCTCGAATGACGGTGGCGTAACGCCGCTGGCCGAAGGCCAGGCACACAGCGGCGCCACGAGGGCGCCAGCGGGCTAACTTTTGTGCTCCGGCAAGGAAATGTCAACATGTCAGTTGTTGCATAACTGAAATATTGTTATTTTTTTGATCGACAAGCGACGATCTGCTGCAACCCACCTGCGGCTGGCGTCGAATACCTTTCGTAGGTGCAGGTTCCCATATCGGTCTGCTGAGTCGTCATCCTCGATGGCCGTCCCTGCCCTACTTTTTTATCCGTGCCCGACAGGAGAGATCGCAGTGCTTGAAGGCTATTTCGAACACGTGAAAGCACGTGCAGAGGAAGGGCTGCCGCCCCTTGCGCTGGATGCCACGCAGACCGCGGAGCTGGTGGAGTTGCTGAAGAACCCGCCAGCCTTCGCGGAAGCCTTTCTCTTCGACTTGATCTCCAATCACGTGCCAGCAGGTGTGAACGACGCTGCCTATATCAAGGCCGGCTTCCTGTCCGCCATTGTCCGTGGCGATGCCTGCTCGCCAATAATCGGCAAGCAGCGCGCCACCGAACTGCTGGCCGCCATGGAGGCGTCTCAAATGGAAAGCCCGAAAAATTTGTGCCAAACACCCACATCGGGTCAGCGATGATCACAACTGACAGCATCCAGACATTGCGCGCAGCGTTGCAAAAGGCGCGAGGTCAGAGAAGACGCATCGGGCTGGTACCGACGATGGGCAACCTTCATGAAGGACACATCTCGCTACTGGAGATGGCCCGACAGGAAAGTGAATTCATCGTCACCAGCCTCTTCGTAAATCCTTTGCAGTTCGGTCCCCAAGAAGATCTCCAGAGCTACCCGCGAACCCCCTCTGCAGATCAGAAGGCGCTGTCCAGAGCTGGCTGCTCCGTGCTCTTCGCCCCGAGCGTGAAAGAGATGTACCCAGATGGATTGAGTAATCACTGTAGCGTGATTGTCCCTGGCATATCGCGAGGTCTTTGTGGTGACAGCCGCCCAGGGCATTTTGAGGGCGTGGCAACCGTAGTGACCAAACTGTTCAATATCGTTCAGCCCGACGTTGCAGTGTTTGGCCAGAAGGACTACCAGCAGCTCGCTGTGATTCGAGCACTTACCAAAGACTTGAATCTCGCCACGCGCATACTTGCCGCGCCAACCGTTCGCGCCCCTGACGGCCTCGCGCTTTCCTCCCGCAATGGGTATCTCGCCCCCGCCGAGCGTGACATCGCACCGCTGCTCTACCGCTGCATCAGGCAAATCGCAGACGCCATAGAACAAGGCGACCGTGACTTCCCGTCACTTATCAAAGCTGGCAAGAGCATGCTGGCACGAGCCGGATTCAGGCTGGATTACCTTGAAATCCGAGCAGCGCATACACTTGAGCTACCCGCTCAGCAGGACAAATCGTTGGTTATTCTGGTTGCAGCATTCATCGGTAATACGCGTTTGATCGACAATCTGGAGTGCCGATCGTCCAGTTCGTCCGGGTGATCGATCGCAACAATCTGGAGGTCCGCATCTGGGAGCGCGGATTCGCGCTATACCCTGTCCTCCGGGTACCAGCAACTGTGCGGCAGCTACAGTCTGTCGGCGATTGGGGCCGGTAGAGCCGCAGGTGGACGTCCACATGCCGGAGGCAAACGGTTGCTTTACCCGCATAGATTGATGCAGCTAGTGGGCCGTCTGGTTAGTCCAATAACTTATGTTTAATTGCGGCAAGCTTTGCCCGATGCACCGAACTGATGATGGATTCAGCGGTTTTGTTCCACGGCGATTCTACCTGTAGCAACTTTTCGTGCAGAATTAGGAAGGCTACCGCGCTCTTGATGTCGGACGATCTCGATCGTACGCGCTGATAGACCAGTTGAGTGAGCAGGAGCCGGTGGAAGTGGTCTGTTCAGCCTTCGATGTGGCGCGGTCTTGCTACTGCGCCCACCGTCTTCGACGGCGTCGTGTCGATGCTCGCCGCGTGGCGCTACGCAGCCAGGTCAACGAGTTGTTCAGCCAGACTCGGGGCTCGGCCGGTAAACTCATTCAACCTTTTGGGTAGCGCCACCGCCATGCGGGACAGATTTTGAGGGATGCATTGATGGGAGGATATGGCGAGGTTGGCCATAAAATTTCCAACTCGGCCAAACTCGATCCCAGAAATCGTCGGAAAAAATGGCATTCAAGCGTTTCGCGAGCGCCCCGTTCGGCGATATGTGCTTGATGCACCACGCACTGGCGGGCCGTAGCGATCGCTGGCACGACCATACATCCTAGAGCAGATAACTCTTGGGCCGCTCTGGTACATGCTGCTCGATCAACCGGCTCGCTGCGTACCGCTGGCAGCGAGGCCCAACCGAAGTCCAGCACGGCCAAATCTAGGAGGACAACGTAATTTGGGCGGCGACCAACTCATCCCTGTCAATATTGGAGTCACCCAGTGTATTCAGCCGCAGTGATCTCAACTGCGTGACCGATTCAAGATCCAGGCCCTCCATTTCAGGAAGCGGATGCGCAGCGATAACAAAGACACCGAACTTGGCACGCTCGGCGATAGTTGACCTAGTCAGGCAGAAGACTGGCCTGATCATCAAGAACACCTACCGGCCCCTCATGACTCGCGGCACATGAAGTTCCCCCGTCGACTACGCCACAGTATGTTGCCATCCTGAAAGCCGCAGGCTAGAGTGCGCCCGTCGTGGTCAATCCCACGACCGGGCGTCAGAACCCGAACAATCGAGGGTGCGGTTGCGTCATAGCTCAGCGATGGCATGTCAGTGCCTTGTAGTCGCTTTTCTATGGTGAACCGTGCGGGGCAGGCTTTTGCCTGGCCGGTTTCCTCGGTTACCGGATTCTGACCCCCGTACGGTTCGCCACCCTACTGCGTCAGAACGGTTGGTGGCGGCTCCTTAATCAAACCGAGGAGCATAAGGAAAATGCGCTACCTCCTTTTTACCCGAGAGCTCCGCCTTGGGGTTCCTACCTTGTTCACCTCTGTTCCGGAGGTGTGCCATGGCTGAGTTCAAAACCTGCGTTGTACCTTTTCCCTTGCAGCGAAGCCCGCTGCATGAATCCGAACGCTCTCCGCAACCCTCTGAAGCCGCCGCTGAGCAGCGCGCAATCATGCTCGGTAATCTGCTGGATCAAATGGCTGAACCTGACGGACATCAGCCGCAGGACCTGCGCGCGAGGATCGCTGCTTACTCAGCTCTGGATCTGCTCGACGAGATGGTTGTGCTGTTCCGTCGTGCGCTGTCTGAAGCGCGGGGAGGTGCCCGATGAGCGAGGGCGTCATGACTTGCCTTCCGCCACACGATGGCCATCCTGGCATGGAGATCATTTGGGCCGCAGATTGTCGGCAGGCATTCAATCAAGGCGTGGGGCTGGCCCAGACCTGGCTCGACAACGCTCGAAGCGGCTGGCTCTGGGCGATCATGATCGCGGAACGTGATCTCCTGCCCTGCGCGATGGAGAGGCGTGCTTTCGAGGTCGGTTTCCTGAGCCGTATTCACCAGCGTATACGCTCTCACAGATGCTGCGGCCAGTCGGCAAAAACCCTTTCTTTGGAGACGTAAAGCGGATGTTCGCGAGCCGGCCTGCCGGCTCGCGCTAACCGTCACATGCCATCAAATTCTGGTAAGACCCCATAATGCCGGCGCCCTAGAACAGGCCGAGAACGGCCAGATGCAGCCCTCCAATGGCTATTGAATCAGTTGGTGACAGCGGCTAGATCAGAAGCCAGATGAGACAATGGGCACATAGGCGCAAGAGCCTGGCCTCTACGATGAGGACAGCAGGGCATTCAGGGATGCGCTCAAGCGGTCGATTCGTTCGGTGCTTTCGGTGACCAACTGGGTGATCTCTGTTGCTGAATCGGCGGACTGCTGGGCGAGCTTACGAACCTCATCAGCGACCACGGCAAAGCCGCGTCCGGACTCACCGGCCCTGGCCGCCTCAATGGCGGCATTCAAGGCCAGGAGGTTGGTTTTCTGGGTGATCGAGTTGATCGTTGCGATGATGTTGGCGATCTGGGTGCTCGACTCCTGGACAAGGCGCATCTCGCGATCCGTGACCAGCGAGGCATCATGCTTGGCCTGCTCGTCGATGCCGTAGCTGACCAGTCGCTGAATCCTGCCAATTGAATCGGTGATTGGGCAGACGGCCCCGCTGAATTGGATGGTGCGCCCATCCTTGCCTGGGATCGTATAATCGCCAGCGTATTGCTCGCCCTTGAGCAGTCTCGAAAAGACTTCGCCACCCAGAATATCGCGAAGGTTGAGCTTGAGGTGCAGCAGCTCCGATGCCTGCTGGAAACCAAGGTGCTGGACCAGGTAATCGTTGGCCGAGTACATCAAGCCATCAATTTCCCATTCAGCTACGGCATTGGTGACGCTGATAGCTTCAAACCGCTTCTCCGACTCAAGGGACAGCTCCTTGGTTTGGGTGATATTGGCCTGGATTGAGATGAACTGCTCGACCTCACCTGCAGCGTTGAAGATGGGATTGATCGCCAGCGAAATCCAGTAGTGCTCGCCCGTTTTCCCGTAGTTCAGGATCTCGTTGTAAATGGGGCGGTTGTTACGCAGGCCGTCCCTGATCTGCGCAACGGTCTCCATGTCAGTGGCCGGCCCCTGCAGGAAGTTGCCCGGCTTCTTCCCGACCGCTTCATCCAGGCTGTAGCCGGTGAGCTTGGTAAAGCCCTGGTTCACATACTGGATGAAGCCATCCCTGTTGGTGATGACGATGGAGTTGTCAGTCTCGTTGGCGACCAGGGAGAGCAGCTTGAATTCCTGATTGCGAAGCACCTCGGCGGTGATGTCATTCGCGAACTTGATGACTCGCACAACCTCGCCATCGGAGCTGCAAATGGGGTTATAGGTGGCATGAATCCAGACAGAACGGCCACTCTTGGTGACCCTCTCGTACTCGGCTGTCTCGAAGTTGCCGGCGCGCAGCTTGTTCCAGAAGTCGGCGTAAGACCTGGATGTGCGCTCGGACTCACGGACGAAAATCTGGTGCCTCTTGCCGCGAATCTCTGACAGGGAATAGCCCATCAGATTGAGGAAGTTTTCGTTGGCTTCGAGAATCGTGCCGTCAGGGCTGAACTCGATGACCGCCTGTGAACGATTGATGGCCTCCATCTGCGCGCGGATGCGTGCGCCCTCGGTCACCTGGGCGGTAACGTCAGTGGCAAACTTGATGATCCGCTGGACCCTGCCGCCACGAATAATCGGGGTGTAAGTCGCCTGAATCCAAACAGGCTCCCCGCTTTTGCTGAGCCGCTTGAACTCTCCGGTCTGTGGCCTGCCTGCCCGCAGGTCCTGCCAGAAGGAACGGTATGCCGGGCTCTGGGCGTAATCAGGGATGGCAAAGATGCTGTGATGGCGGCCGCGAACTTCGTCGAGCGCATAGCCCAACAGGTCCAGGAACTTCTTGTTGGCTCGAATTATTTTGCCGTCAAGATCGAACTCGATGACTCCCTGCGTCTGCTCGATAGCATCAATCACATCCAAGGCAGATCTTTTACGAAATAGATTGAACATCTAGGTTCCTGGCCATCCGGATAATCCTGTTTTTGTGTATCGGCAAGCCGGGGGCGAAATTAAGCCCCGCATGCCACGTCTGGATGCTCTCGTCGCCAGCATCTGGTTGAGGGGCTGCCGCGAGCGCGAGCCATCAGTCGATGACTATCGCCATCGCCCCTGCCAGTCCTCGGGCGTCGTTAACCGGCCAGTTGCCAACTGAAGACACAGGTTGCTGTCACCACCCGTGGTGACGCTCTCCCCTTTCCAAAGCAGGGGTTCTTGCCCCCTCAAAATCAAGAAAAATAGACGGTTTCCACCCGGCCGCTGCGCGGGGTGGAGCCTCCGCGATTTTTCCTGATTTTTTCACGACCGCCTTAGTCGCCCTAGTCGGCAGGGGTTCATGCGCAGCGCAAGCGCAGAACCCTGAAGACGAAGGAGCGAAAGCCATGAGCGAAGAAATCAGGATCTACGTTGCCGACCTGGCGGCCTACAACGCCGGTCATCTGCACGGTGTCTGGATCGATGCCACCCTCGAACTGGACGCTATCCTAGCGCAGGTCGACGCCATGCTGGCGGCCTCGCCGATTGAGGATGCGGAAGAGTACGCCATCCACGACTTCGAGGGTTTCGGCGACTACCGCCTCGGTGAATACGAGGGGTTGCAAGCCGCCCACGAGATTGCCTGTTTCATTGAGGAGTACCCCGAGTTTGGCGGGGCCCTGCTCGCCCATTTCAACGACCTGGAGCAGGCGCGCAAGGCCGCTGAGGAGGACTACTGCGGCTGCCATGCTTCGCTGGCCGACTACGCTCAGCAACTGACCGAGGAAACCACCAGCATTCCGCAGCACCTGGCCCCCTACATCGACTACCAGGCCATGGCCCGCGATATGGAGTACAGCGGCGACGTATTCACCCTGGAAACCGGCTTCGAGCAGGTGCACGTGTTCTGGAATCGATAGGGTGAACGGAGTGCACCGGGGCGACCCGGTGCCTTGTTTTTTTGCGCCCCTGTCCTGTCGGCCACCCGCGCGCCCCACCCCGGGAGACTGATCGGGTGCTGTAGTCACCCAGCGCTCATCCGGAAACAATCGCCCCTAATGTCGTCACCAGCGACACGAAAACAAAACATGTCGCCAGAATCAAAAAACCGCGACACGTTGCGCATACGGGAGCTATCGATCTGAAGTAAGCGTGATGCCAGGCAACATTTCGGAAGCTTCTGGCTATTGGCTCAGACGCACCCACTCCACCACAATGTGAAAATATTTCTTCATTTAATTTCATAAAATTAAGCAATAGCTCTACCAACGAGCTCTCTGCTAGAGAGAAGCGAGAGAGCATGTGCTATTATTCATTCACATAAAACCTATTTATGAAAGAATATTTTCAAAATGGCAAAGCGCACCGCCCCATTGCTACCCGTATCTGATCGACTGCTCGCAGAGCTTGGCGAGCGTCTGATGCTCGCGCGCAAGCGTCGCAAGATCACGGCCAAGCAGATGGCCGAGCGGGCCGGCATGTCTTTGCCGACCCTCAGGTCTCTTGAGCAAGGCAGCGCAGGCGTGACCCTCGGTGCCTACATGGCGGTGCTGCAAGTCCTGGGACTGGAGAAAGACATTGCTCAAGTAGCTCTGAATGATGAGCTTGGGCGCCACCTGCAGGATGCAGCTCTATCACCGTCGAGGACGACTGCCGGCAAGAACAAGTCGGCCCCGCCAAGCCAGCCCACATCTCAACGAAGCGCCTCAAAACCGGCTGCGGGAGAGCTGATCGAGTCAGCAGTCAGTGAGCCCCGGCGTCCTGCGACGACACGTTCCAAGACCATTGAGCAAGCCCCCTCCAAAGCCAAATCAGCCCGAAAGAAAGTCGATACCGGCGCCGACCTGGCAGCCCAACTGATGGAGGAGCTCAATGGCTAGCCAGATCCTGGTCTTCGCCGATTGGGTGGGGCTCGATGGCCCGCAGAGCCTGGGAACCCTGCATTGCCAGCGCACACGCGGTACCGAGCGGTTCGAGTTCGAATTCGCCGACGCGGCATTGGCTGGCCTGGCGCAACAAGCGCTGCTTGATCCGCGGCTCCAGCCATTCGCAGGGCGCCAGTTCTCCGCCCAGGGCGCCGCCAACTTCGGTATCTTCGCCGACGCTTCGCCTGACCGCTGGGGGCGTCTGCTGATGCGGCGTAGACATGAACGGGATATGCGAGCTGGGGTTGCCGTAGAGGGCTCGAAGCTATTCGAGTCCGACTATCTGCTGGGTGTCCACGATAGCTTCCGCGCAGGAGCCATACGCTTCAAGACGGATGTGAATGGCCCGTTCCTGGATGACCATCACGACATGGCGGCACCACCCATGACCAGTATGCGCGAGCTTGAAGAGGCCTCCAGGCGCTTCGAACAGGGCGAGGACATGAGTGACGGCCGAGACTGGTTGAAGATGCTGATAGCCCCGGGCGGCTCACTGGGTGGCGCCCGACCCAAAGCCAGCGTGGTAGATCCGGACAACGCCTTGTGGATCGCCAAGTTCCCCAGCAACAACGACGAACACGATGTCGGAGCCTGGGAAATGGTGGTCAATATCCTGGCCAACGCCTGCGGCTTGCGCGTGGTGGAAGCCACCGCGGGGAAATATGCGAGCGACCATCACTGCTTCATGGTCAAGCGCTTCGACCGCACCGCCACGGGCAAGAGATTGCACTTCGCCTCCGCCATGACCATGACGGAACATGTGGATGGCGATGACCACTCAACCGGCGCCAGCTACCTGGAAATCGCCGAAGTGCTGATACGACACGGAGCCACTCCAGAGGCTGATCTTCAGGAGCTATGGAAGCGCATCGTTTTCAACATGCTGGTCAGCAATACGGATGACCACTTGCGCAACCATGGTTTTATCCTCGTCCCGGGCAAGGGATGGCAGCTCTCCGCCGCCTACGATATGAATCCAGTGCCCTACTCCGATGGGCTGAAGCTTAATGTCTCGGAGTCCGACAACGCTCTCGACCTGGACCTGGCCAGTTCTGTTGCCGGTTACTTCCGACTCAAGCAGCAGGAAGCCCTGGAGATCATTGAAGACTTTCGCGCGAAGGTCCGACTGCTCTGGCGGCCTGCGGCCAAAAAGCTGCGCATCAGCGCGAAAGAACAGGAACGAATGGCCTCGGCATTTCACCTCGCCGAGTAGATCCAAATCATCACTGGATGCCGGCACCCCATGGAGATTGGCGGCGAACTGTTCGCCCTGGAGACCGGTTTCGAGCAGGTGTACGTGTTCTGGAATCGATAGGTTGATCGGAGGGCACCGGGGCTGGCCCAGTGCCCTTGTTTTTTGCGCCCCTGTCCTGTCGGCCACCCGCGCGCCCCACCCCGGCAGGCTGATGCTGGGGGGCTAGCCCCTCGCGATCGGCCTGCAGCCGCTGCGTTGCTGCACCAGCAGATTCAGACCGTTGTGGTCTTACGTTTTTGCTCAAATCTGTAGATCCGTACCCACGGTTTTACGAATCTGTGGGGAAGCGGATGTACGCTTTTACGGGAATACGGAAATCCGCCAGTACGGTTTTCAGGTTTTGCAGAAAGCCGTAGATCCGCAAATCCGTAATGTTGCACGCCCGAATCCTTACCTGCCTGTTTATCGCCGAGCGTCGCCCGCCTGGATGGGCGTGCCTGGTCAGCGATAAGACCGTTCGGGTATCAATTCGCGCGTCTCTCGCCTTCACATTCGCCCGGACCCAACCCGGCATGATCGAGCGCGACCGCTGCCGCACGGTGCACCTCCCACATCAACGGAGGACACAGCATGTCGTACTCACCCGATCTCACTCATCACCGGCGCCGCATCGACCTGGACTCCCCGCTGCACCGCAAAGCCGGGCCAACGACACACGCAATGAGGCCCACAACTGGGCCTGCTGAGGCGCAATCCTCACAAGTCTCCCCTCCCCCTCGCTACCTCACCAACAACGAGGCAGCGGCCTTCCTGCGGCTTTCTCCACGCACGCTGGAGAAGCAGCGGGTGATCGGCGGCGGGCCGCGCTTTCACAAGTTCGGGCGGCGGGTGATGTATGCCCTGACCGATCTCGAAGCCTGGGCCAGTGAGCGCAGTTTCGAGACCACCTTCGATCCCGAGTACCTCGACCGCCACCCGGGAGCTGCGCGTGATGACCAGTGAAGCCCTTGCCCATGAATCCTGGCGTGCTCGATCAATCCGCACAGAGCGAGCAACTGGATCTGTTCCGCGCCCTGCCGGGCGACATGGCACCGCGCGACGCCCAGGACCTGATGGCGCATCCGTTCTTCTCGCTGGCCAAGTCGCGGCGCACTGTCCCGATCGATTTCCGCTCCGGCGGCGTGACGGTACGTGTGGAGGGCACGCTGGAGCACGGCATCGCCACGATCTGGGATGCCGACATCCTGATCTGGGCGGCCAGCCAGATCGTCGAGGCACGCGATGCCGGCATTCCGACCTCGCGACTGATGCGCGCGACGCCCTACCAGATCCTGCGCTTCATCGGCCGCGGGACGTCGCTGCGCGACTACCAGCGCCTCAAGGCGGCCCTGGATCGGTTGCAATCGACCAGCGTCGCCACCTCGCTCCGCGAGACCACCGGCCGACGCCTGCATCGCTTCTCCTGGATCAACGAGTGGAAGGAGTTGGCCGCACCCGATGGCCGGCCGCTGGGGATCGAGCTGATCCTGCCAGACTGGTTCTACCGCGGGGTGCTCGACCAGGCCCTGGTGCTGACCATCGACCCGGCGTACTTCCGCCTTACCGGCGGCATCGAACGCTGGCTGTACCGCCTGGTGCGCAAGCATGGCGGCAAGCAGGAGGATGGCTGGCAGTTCGACTTTCGCCACCTGTACCGCAAGTCGGGAAGCACAGCGCGCTATTCGGACTTCGCCAAGGACCTGCGCACCTTGGTCACGCGCCAATCGCTGCCGGGGTACCACCTGGACATCGTCCGGATGCCGCCTTCGATCGAGCTGCTGGCCTTTCGGCCCGTGCCGTAGACGGCACGGGGATATCCTGCGGAAAAGCTGTGAATTCACTCGTGCTATCAGGCGCAACCGGGCTCGTGCTATCAGGCGCACGACTATCGTGCCATCAGGCGCACAAACTACTCTGCAAGCCACGGCTGGCGGGGCCTCCAGCCTCCCTTAACTTTACTAACTTAAAAGCTCTAACTTGTTATTGGGGCAGCGCCTATTTGTGGACAGGTGCTGATTGGGGCGTTTTGGCCAGGGAGATCCGGCCATGATCATCGCCCTGCTCAACCAGAAGGGCGGGGTCGGCAAGACCACCCTCGCCACCCATATCGCCGGCGAACTGGCCCTGCGCGGGCTGAACGTGATCCTGCTCGATGCCGACCCGCAGGGCTCCGCCCTGGACTGGACTCAGCGACGCAGCCAGCAGGGTTTGCCACGGCTGTTCAGCGCGGTTGGCCTGGCACGCGAAACGCTTCACCAGGAAGCCCCGGAACTGGCCCGACGCGCCGACCATGTGATCATCGACGGCCCTCCCCGCATCGCCGCCCTCGCCCGCTCGGCGCTGCTGGCGGCCGATCGTGTGTTGATCCCGGTGCAGCCCAGTCCCTATGACCTCTGGGCGAGCGCCGAGATGGTCAACCTGATCCGCGAAGCGCAGGTGTTCCGCCCTACCCTGCGCGCGGCATTCGCCATCAACCGACGCATCAGTACCACGGTGATTGGCCGGGAAGCCCGCGGTGCCCTGGCCGACCAGCCACTGCCTGCCCTGCAGGCCGAGGTGCGCCAGCGCATCGTCTTCGCCGAAAGCGTGGCAGCCGGTCGCCTGGCACGCGAACTGGCGCCGGACAGCGCCGCCGCACGCGAGGTCAGCAGCCTGGTGGATGAGCTGTTGAGGTGGTCGCCATGAGCAGCAGGCGCATCGGTATCGGTGCACGCCCGCTGGCCGATCCACAGGCCGAGGCCTGGATACGCCAAGGCGCCGCCATCGACCACGGCAAGGTCGAGCGCTATACGGCACGGCTGACGCTGGACGTGACGCCGGCGCTGCGCACGCGCATCAAGCGGGCGGCCTTCGACCGCGGCGTGACCATGGCGGAGATGCTGCGCGAGGTGCTGGAGCAGCAGTTTCCGGAGGTCACGCCATGACAGCAGATGCTCGCAGTGCGTGGCGGCCACTGGCACTGGTTGCTGGCTGCCTGATCCTCCTGGGATGGGCAGCGTGCGCGACATCACCGCCGCTACTCGTCTACAACGCCTCCGACAGCGTGCCCATCGGTTGGTACCGCATCGAGCCTGCCCGCTCGATTTCAGTTGGCAACCTGGTGCTGCTCCACCTGCCGCCCGGGATCATGAGCCTAGCGGCACGACGGGGCTACCTGCCGGCGAACATGCCGCTACTGAAAACCGTGGCGGCCAGGGCACCGCAGCAGGTGTGCGTGCAGGGCAATCAGGTGCGCATCAATGGCGCGTTGGTCGCCAGGCAACTGCGCAAGGATCGACAAGGTCGCGCGCTGCCGACCTGGCAAGAATGCCGGCGTCTGGCGGGCGATGAGCTGTTCCTGCTCAGCACCAACCCGGAGTCATTCGACAGCCGCTACTTCGGGCCCGTCCCGGCCAGCACGGTGATCGGTCGGGCGCAGCCGTTGTGGATGGAGTCGCGTCGATGAGCGGGTCGTTCCCATGTCGACCCGACCGCAGATGGTGTGTGCTCGGGGTGCGCAGTCGAGCGCCGCCACTGTGCAGTTGGTCATGCCCTCGCTTGCCTGCTCAGACCTGCGCCGAGGTCTCGTCCGTCCTACCTGATCACCGACTCCAGGAGCGCCAAGGCCGGGAAAAAGCGGAGGGCAAGATAAAAGGGGGCGGCACTTCGCTGGCCCGGAAAGCAGTCTGCACGGGGGTTGGCGGCGACACAGCGCCAGTTTTGCCGGGTGCCGGAATCGTGTTTTCCCTGCAGAAGCACTGGCCAGGAAGCGTGCCTGATACGCCGTACCGCGATCAACTTGGAGGAGTCCGAACATGAGCAAGGGAAGCCATCCCGACGACGAATCGCGCTTTCGTCCGCAGCCGGGCAAGCCGCAGCAACGCGGCCAAGCCTTCGTCAACCAGGTGCTGCGCCAGTCCAACAAGGCGGGCATCGGCAAGCCGCGCAAAGCAGGCCAGCAGCCCGGCGCACGCCTCGGTCGTGGTCATGTCGCCGCACGTTTCAGCAGGCAGCAGCAATCAGCCAACGCCCGTCGGGTCACCATCAAGACGCGCCTGGTGAACCTGCGTCAGGCCGGCAAGCGCTCGACCCTCAGCCACTTGCGCTACATCGAGCGGGACGGCGTGAGTCGCGAGGGGGAGCCGGGCAAGGCCTACGGCCCGCTGAGCGACCAGGCCGACGTGGAGGCCTTCGAGGCACGCGGCCGGGAAGATCGACACCAGTTCCGCTTCATTGTCTCGCCCGAGGACGCCGAGCAACTGGATGACCTTCGGAGCTACACCCGCCACCTGATGAGCCGGATGGAGGCCGACCTGGGCACGCGTCTCGACTGGGTGGCAGTCGATCACTGGAACACCGATAACCCACACACGCACATCGTCCTACGGGGCAAGGACGACACCGGCAAGGACCTAGTCATTGCCCGCGACTACATCGCCGAGGGCATGCGCAATCGCGCTGCGGAATTGGCCACCGAGTGGCTCGGCCCTCGGTCCGAACTGGAGATCCAGCGCAGCCTGCAGCGCGAGGTGCAACAGGAACGCTGGACCAGCCTGGATCGCACCCTCCTGCGCGAACGCGAGGCAGGCGTGCTCCACGTGAAAACCCTCGCCCACCATCCACGTCGACAGCTGCTGATCGGTCGCCTGCAACACCTTCAGCGGCTTGGCCTGGCTCGCGAAAGTCAGCCAGGGCAATGGGTCATGCGCGACGACACCGAGGCAACGTTGCGCGCCTTGGGTGAGCGCGGCGATATCCTGCGCACCCTGCAACGGGCCATGGGTAGCACGCGCCGGGAGTTTGCGGTCTTCGAGCCAGGTGGCGGCGGCCCGGTGCTGATCGGCCAGGTGGTGGCCAAAGGGCTGGCTGATGAACTGCACGACCGCGGTTACCTGGTAGTGGATGGACTCGATGGCAAGGCCCATTACCTGGCGCTACCGGCCGGCTCGGAGCTGGCCGACTACCCCATCGGCGCCGTGGTGGAGGCGCGCACGATGAGCGAGCCTCGTGCGGTGGATCGCTCGCTGGTTGCGCTGGCTGTAGAGGGCGTATATCGCACCGACCATCACCTCATCCTGGCCACGTCTCGAAGCGTCCAGCCGGAGCCTCCCGAGGCTCAGGTCGAACGCCATGTACGCCGCCTGGAAGTCCTGCGTCGCGCCGGTATCGTGGAGCGGTTGGAGGAAGGCGTATGGCGGGTCCCCGCCGATCTGCCGGAACGGGGCCGGCAGCATGACGCCCAGCGCCGTGGCGATCTGGTCATCGAGTTGCGCACACCGCTCTCGGTGGAGCGGCAGGTCCGTGCCATCGGTGCAACCTGGCTGGATCAGCAGTTGATCGGGGGCAATCAGGGGCTGGCAGATGCTGGTTTCGGCCGGCAGGTCCGCGAAACGCTCAGACAACGTGCAGATGTCCTGGTGGAACAGGGCCTGGCCGAACGCCAGGGGCAGCGCGTCGTGCTCGCTCGCAACCTGCTGGGCACCCTGCGTGAGCGCGAGCTATCGGTTACAGCCCAGGAGATCGCAGCACAGACAGGCCTGCAGTACCGTCCAACCGCTGACGGTGAGCGTGTCAGAGGGATCTATCGGCGAGCCGTGCAACTGGCCAGCGGGCGCTTCGCGATGCTCGATGATGGCGTGGGCTTCAGCCTGGTGCCCTGGAAGCCGGTAATCGAGCCCCGGCTTGGGCAGCACCTCTCTGCCAGGGTCCAGGGCAACAGCGTGTCCTGGCAATTGGGTCGCCAGCGTGGCCCAGCGATTGACTGAGCGACCGCCACGCTAAGCCAGCGTCGGCTCCTGCTGCAGCCATTGTTCGAAGGAGCGGCTCTCCGGCTGGCCCTCCTTGGCTGCGTAATAGACCAGGCGCAGGTGGCGATCCTCGTCGATGGTCAGCGTGGTGTGCTCGAACACCATCGGGCCGATCGGCTCGATATGCAGGTGACGAATGCCCTGGCAGGGACCATGGATGTCCTGCTGGCGCCATCCGGCCTTGAAGTCGGGCGAGGCCTTCTCCAGGTCCTTCACCAAGGCGGCAATCTCCGGGTCCTGGGTGGCCCGTACGAAGTCGCGCCGAAAGCTGGAGAGGATCTGCAACGCCTGCTCCTCCCAGGGGTTGAACAACACGCGCATGGCGGGGCTGGTGAACAGCATCCACAACAGGTTGCGGCGATCCGCCGGCAGTGCGGAGAAACCGAAGACCCGGTCCGCGGCGGTATTCCAGGCCAGCACATCCCAACGCAGGTTGAGCACATAGGCCGGGCGCATCGGGATGTCCGCCATCAGGCGATGGATCAGTGGCGGGACCACGCACCAGGTGCGTCCGGGCTCCGGCGGCAGGCGCTGATGGGCCAGCAGGAACAGGTGACGGCGCTCGGTGGCATCCAGCTTGAGCGTCCGCGAGAGGTTATCGAGGAAGGTCGCGGACACGCTGATGTCCCGCCCTTGTTCCAGCCAGGTGTACCAGGACAACCCCACTCCCGCCAACGCGGCGACCTCCTCGCGACGCAGGCCCGGTGTGCGCCTTCGGCTGCCAGCGGGCAATCCCACCTCCTCAGGCGAAATGCGTTCGCGGCGACTACGCAGGAACTCGGCCAGCTCTGCCCGAGTGCGTTCGAGTGTGCGAGGTGCGCTCATCCGATTACCTCCAGTAACAGCATAAACAGTCAAATTGTAACCCCCATAAATCGCGAGAAGAATACCCCGGCCCTGCCGCAAACGCGCGTGCCAGGGCACTTGCTTGATGAGGAAGCACACATCGACGTGTCATCAATTTGCTAAGGAGACAAAGGGATGTACCAAGCACTTCTTCGAGAACAACTGGAGACATTGAAGTCCTCCAACCAGTACCGCACCTTCACCACCCTCAGCCGCATCTGCGGCCAGTACCCCCTGGCCAGACTGGAAGGCCACGACCAGGGGCCAGTGGTCGTCTGGTGCAGCAATGATTACCTCGGCATGTCGCAGCACCCGGTCGTTCGGCAACGGATGCACGAAGCGCTGGAAACCTACGGCGCCGGCTCGGGCGGTTCGCGCAATATCGGCGGCTCGCACGAAGTGTATGCCCGCCTGGAGGCCAGCCTGGCCGACTGGCACGGCAAGGAAGCGTCGTTGGTGTTCCCCACCGGCTTCGGTTCCAACGACGCGACCATCCAGTGCCTGCTGAGGCGTCTCCCCGACTGCGTGGTGATCAGCGACGAACTCAACCACGCGTCGATCGTCAACGGCATCCGCTCGACGCCGAACCCGCGGCAGATCTTCCGCCACAACGACGTCGAGCACCTGGAGCGGATCCTCGCTGGCTATCCGCTGGACCACCCCAAGATCGTGGTGTTCGAGTCGGTCTACTCCATGGATGGCGACATTGCACCCATCGCCGAGATCGTCACGGTCGCCAAGCGCTACAACGCCCTCACCTACCTCGACGAGGTCCATGCCGTGGGCATGTACGGCCCACGCGGCGCGGGCATTGCCGCCGAGCTTGGCCTGGCCGATCAGGTGGACATCATCCAGGGCACCATGGCCAAGGCCATCGGCGTGATCGGCGGCTACATCGCCTCGACCCAGGTGATCGTCGACGCGGTGCGTTCCTTTGCCACCGGCTTCATCTTCACTACCTCGCTGCCCCCAGCCGTCACCGCCGGCTGCCTGGCCAGCGTCGAGCACCTGAAAGCCAGCAGCGGCGAACGCGATCGCCTGCATGCGCAGACGGCCAAGTTGCGCGAACGTCTCAAGCATTACGACGTTCCGGTCATACCCTGTTCGCAGACGCACGTGCTGCCGGTGCTGGTGGGTGAGGTGAATCGCTGCAAGGCCGCTGCCGAACGCTTGCTGCATACCCACCGGGTGTACCTGCAGCCGATCAACTACCCGTCGGTGCCGGTGGGCACCGAACGTTTCCGGGTCAACGCCACGCCGAACCACAGCGATGCGCAGATCGAACACCTGGCGTCGTCGCTGCGCGAGACCTTCGAGCACTTCTCGATTCCGCTGGCCTCCCAGGCATTCAGCGCGGAGGTGGCTTGAGATGGAGCACGTCTTCTTCACCGTGCGCGCGGCGACGCTGGCTGACCTGGACAGCCTAGTTGAGCTGCGCGCCTACCTGCTGGATGGCACCACCGCCCGCTATTCGAGCAAGACGCCGGAGGATGCGGCGCGCTGGCGAACGGCCTATCGCAGTTGGCTGGGCAGCCGCCTGGACGAGAGCGACTGCATGCAGATCCTCGCCGCCGAGCACAAGGAGTCCGGCCAGGTGCTGGGTTGCGCGACGGCCATCATCGACCAGCGTGCGCCGGCACCGGGCTGCCTTAACGGCCTGTCCGGCTGGGTGCAGTCGGTGGTGGTGGAGCCGCAATGGCGTAACCGCGGTATCGCCCGCCAGTTGATGCAGCACCTGCTGCGCTGGTTCGCCAACCGCGGCGTCGACCACGTGGTCCTGCAAAGCACCGAATCCGCTGGCACCTTGTACCAGGCCCTGGGCTTCACGGTCAGCGACGAGCGCCTGCTGATTCGCCAGGAGGCCTCGGCATGAAGATCCTGATCATCGGCCTGGGCTACGCCGGCAATCGTTACCGCCGCACCTTCGAACACATCGCCACCAGCACGGGTATGCCGCTGTCGTTGGCCTATGTCGGCCGCCGGCAGAGGTCCACCGAGCTGCCCTACTTCGACAGCGTCGGCCGGGCGCTGGAGCAGTTCGCCCCAGACATCGTCGTCGTCAGCGTCAACGACCACAGCCATGCGACCGTGCTCAGGCAACTGGCCGGCTATCGGGGCTTCGTGATCTGCGAGAAGCCCCTGGTCACTCCGCAAGACAAACTGGCCGAGCTCTCAGCTGCGCTGAAGTACGTCAGCGGTTTCGCGCTGGACCTGGTGGAACGCTACTCGGAGGCCGCCCGGCAACTGCGTGAGTGGGTCGAGCGGCATGATTGGCAACTGGTGCGCGCCAATTTCCACTGGGGCAAGGATCGCATCAACGACTACCGCCCCACCTGTGGCGTAACCAGCGAGGTGATCCATGCCCTGGATCTCGTCGGCTGGATCTACCCCCGTGCGGGCCAACTCAAGCTGCATGGCGTACTCGGTGTGCGCTCGGACTTCTCGATCTCCGGCGAAGCCGTGCTCGACACCGTGCAGCTCACCGCCAGCCTGGGGGATGCGCCGGTCACCGGCTACAGCAGCTTCGTCAACATCGTCCGCCAGCGCACGCTGGACTTCAGTTTCGTTGACCGAGACGCCCGGCTGATCCACGCGCGACTGGTATTCGACACACCGCGCTGGGATCACGACCAGTTGCGCATCTGGACACGTGATGCCAGCGGCGCCGAGGAACTGCTGCACGAGTTCGCGACGACCCCCGACATACCGGGGCTTGAAACCCTGCACAAGCTTTCGCGGCTGTGCCTGCAGTCGGTACGTGCGGTCGCACTCAAGGAAGCGCCACGCGAGCCATTCGCGGGCCTGGATACGGCCATGGCCCTGCAATACCTGCTCAACGAACTCGACACCCGAGCCCAAACCCCGGCGCCAGCACGCTACGTCCATGGCGAGACGCGCGTGCTGCTGGCCGAGGACAGCGACCTGGAAAGCCTCGGATAACCAGGTTCACAAGGAGAAGACTATGTGTGGAATCGCTGGATGGCTGTCCTACAGCCAGAACATGGACGCGCAACGTGACACCCTGCAGCGCATGACCGACACCATGGCCCTGCGCGGTCCCGATGCCGGCGGGCTGTGGATCGACGGGCCGGTCGGGCTGGGCCATCGCCGGCTGTCGATCATCGACCTCGAAGGCGGTCGTCAGCCAATGACGGCCATGCATGGCGGTCTGCGTGAGGTCGCCGCCATCACCTACAGCGGCGAGGTCTACAACTTCCGCGAACTGCGTACCGAACTGCAACGGCGCGGGCACCACTTCGAAACCCGCAGCGACACCGAGGTGGTGCTGCGTGCCTATGTGGAATGGGGCGAGGGCTTCGTCGAGCGGCTCAACGGCATGTATGCCTTTGCCCTCTGGGACCTGCGCACGCAAGAGTTGCTGCTGATCCGCGACCGCATGGGCGTCAAGCCGCTGTACTACTACCCCACCAGGGACGGCGTGATCTTCGGTTCGGAACCCAAGACCCTGCTGGCCAACCCACGGGTGCCACGCAAGGTGCGCGCCGACGGTTTGCGCGAAATCCTGGAGATGGTGAAGACGCCCGGCCATGCCGTGTTCGACGGCATGCGCGAGGTGATGCCGGGCGAGATCGTGCGGATCAATCGGCAAGGCCTCTTCCGCCGCCACTACTGGAAGCTCGAGGCACGCGAGCACACCCATTCCCTGGACGAAACCATCCGCCATACCCGCGACCTGCTGGAGGACATCGTCGACCGCCAGATCGTCGCCGACGTGCCGCTGTGCAGCCTGCTCTCCGGTGGCCTCGACTCCTCGATCATCACCGCACTGGCCTCGAAGAAGCTGCTGGCCGCCGGCAAGGAAAACATCCGCTCCTTCTCCGTCGGCTTCGTCGACCACGGCAGGGGCTTCACCGGCGATGCGGTACGCGGCACCCCGGATGCGCCCTTCGTCCGCGACCTGGTGGAGAAGATCCGCTCCAGCCACCAGGAGATCGTTCTCGACAGCCGCGAGCTGGCTGATCCGGTGTTGCGCGCGCAGATCGTCCGAGCCCTCGACCTGCCACCGGCCTTCTGGGGCGACATGTGGCCATCGCTCTATCGCCTGTTCCAGGAGGTACGCAAACACTCGACCGTAGCCCTGTCCGGCGAGAGCGCGGACGAGGTGTTCGGTGGCTACCGCTGGTTCCACGACCCTGAGGCGATCCAGGCCGACACCTTCCCCTGGCTGACCTCGGTCACCGGCAAGTACTTCGACGGCAAGCCCCTGTTCGACCCGGGCCTGCTGGCTCAACTGGATATGCAGGGATTCCTGCACGACAGCTACGCCCAGGCCATCGCCGAGGCGCCGGTACTGCCGGGCGAAAGTGCGGTGGACCGGCGCATGCGGCAAATGAGCTACGTCAACCTGACCCGTTTCGTACAGACCCTGCTGGATCGCAAGGACCGCATGAGCATGGCGGTCGGCCTCGAGGTGCGGGTGCCCTTCTGCGACCACCGCCTGGTGGAGTACGCCTTCAACATCCCCTGGGCAATGAAGGCCTTCGACGGGCGGGAGAAGAGCATCCTGCGCGCGGCGACCCGCGACCTGCTGCCGGCGACCATCAGCGAACGGGTCAAAAGCCCCTACCCGTCCACCCAGGATCCGGCCTACGAGCACGCACTGCGTGAGGCGCTGGCCGCCATCCAGGACGATCGCAACGCGCCGGTGACGCCACTGCTCGACAACGACCGTATCCAGCAAACCCTGGCCAGGCCGCTTGGTAGCGTCTCGCCCATGTACGAGCGCATGGGCATGGAGCTGGTGGTCGGCCTCAACACCTGGCTGGGCGAATACGACGTCAGCCTCGAACTCTAGTCCCCAACCGGATGCGGCTCCGGTTCGGGGCTGCATCCCTCGGTTCATCCACCCACGCAACTCCAATGGAGCGCAAGCGAGCCTGAGCATGCACACACCCAACCAATCCCCCATCTACTTGATAGCGCTGGGGGCCTTCGCCCTCGGCATGGCCTCCTATGTCACCGCCGGGTTGATCCCGATGATCGAGGCCTCCTTCGCGGTGTCCGTCGCGGTGGCCGCCCAGTTGGTCACCGCCTTCACCCTGGCCTATGGGCTGGGGTCGCCGATCTTCGTCGCCCTCACCCCGGCGCATCGCCAGCGCGCCGGCCTGCTGCTGGCCCTGAGCCTGTTCGTCATCGCCAACGCGGCCAGTGCGCTGGCCGAGAGCTTTACCACGCTGATGGTTTGGCGCGCGATCGCCGGCATTGGCGCTGGCGTCTACCTGGCCATGGGCATTGGTGCCTCGGCCGCCGTATCGGCGCCGGAGCGCCGCGGCAAGGCCATCGCCATCATCATGGGCGGCATGGCCAGCGGCGTGGTGCTGGGCGTGCCGCTCAGCCTGCTGATCGCCGAGCAGATGGGCTGGCAAGCGGCCCTGTGGCTGGTCACGGTGCTCGGTCTGGTGGCCTTGTTCGGCCTGCTGCTCAAGCTCCCGGCATTGCCGGCCGCCACCGCCACCACCTTGGGACAGAAGCTGGCGATCCTCGGCGACGGTCATGTGCTGGTGATCCTGCTGGTCTCCCTGCTCGCCGCGATCGCCAGCCTCGGCATGTACACCTTCATCGCCCCGCTGCTGGCTGACCCGGCCTATGGCGCGGTGCGTTCGGTGACGCCCTACCTCTGGGTCTGGGGCATCGGCGGCGTACTGGGTAGCTTCCTGGTCGGCCCGCTGGTGGATCGCATCAAAGGCCCGGTGCTGACCTTCGCCATCATGCTGATCCTCGCCGTTTCGCTGTTTGCGCTGCCGCTGTCGGCCGCGTTCAGCACCTGGCTGGTGATGCTGCCCATCGCGGTCTGGGGCGCTGTTGGCTGGGCCCTGCAAGTGCCACAGAACAACGAGCTGATCCTGGCGCGCCAGGCCCAGGGCGACGGCAACCTCGCCATCGCCCTGAATGAGTCGGCGCTCTACCTGGGCAGTGCCATCGGTGCTGCAGCAGGTGGTTTCGTGCTGCTGTTGCAAATGCCCACCTGGACCCTGGCCGCCTGCGCTGGCGGTGTCGCTGCGCTGGGCGCCCTGCTGCAGATCGTCAACCTGCGTCGCCAACCGCGCTGGACCGGCAAGGTTCAAGCCGAACCCTACAACTAAGCCAGAAGGAGGAAGGGCTGTGGAACTGCGCCACCTTCGCTGTTTCATCGCCGTTGCAGAAGAGCTGCACTTTGCGCGCGCGGCCGCGCGCCTGCACATCGAACAGTCGCCCCTCTCCAGGACCATCAAGGAACTGGAGTATCGCCTGGGCGTCCAGCTGTTCGAGCGCACGACGCGCCGTACGCGCCTGACCTGGGCGGGCAAGGTGTTGCTGGAGGAAGCCCGCCGCGTGCTGGCGGTCGTCGACCAGGCCAAGGCCAGCGTCAAGAGCGCGGCGGCTGGGTATCGCGGACGCATCCGCGTGGCCCTGTCGGACGGCATCCCGCAGGCACGCCTGGCCGCCCTGCTCGCCCAATGTCGCGAGGAAGAGCCGGAGGTCGAGATCTGCCTGTCGGACGTCACCTTCAGTGAACAGGTCCGAGGTCTGAATGACGACCTGTTCGACATCGGCCTGGCACAGTCGGATGAGGTCGGTGATGGACTGATGGCCGAGCCGGTCTGGTTCGATCCGCTGGTGGTGGCAGTGCCGACCCGTCATCCCCTGCTGAGCTATCGACGCGTGCCACTCGAGGAGGTCGTGCGCTACCCGCTGGTGCTCTGCGATCCGAAGGTCTGCGAAGGGTTCTGGCAGCAATTGCAGCGTGTGCTGGGCGCCGTGGATACGCGCCTGACCATCGCCGACCGTGTCCCCACCCTGGACCTGATGATGGCGCTGGTGGCGGCAGGTTACGGGCTGGGATTCTCCAGCCTGGCGCGCATCACCGAACTCAACAATCCGGACGTCGTGGCCCGGCCGCTGGCCGGCTGTCCCGCGATGCTGACCACCTACCTGATACGGCGACACGGTGAACCGGCCGAGCAGTTGGCGCGGTTTATCGGGAGGGTGAGTCCGGAAGCAAACCAGGCGTTGCTGCCTGATCACAGCTCACAGAAGGAGATCGCTTGATGAAGAAGATGTCGTTGTTGCTGGCCACATTGGTGTTGGGTGCATGTGAAAAGCCAATGCCGTTTGAATCGGCTGAAGTGCTTGCTGAAAAGCCTGAAAGGCTGGAGGAGCTACAACGTCAGTGCAGGGCGGACTGGGACAAGCTGGGTAACGCTCAATGCAATGCCGTGGCCGAGGCGGCGCGAATACGCTTTATGGGCAAAGGCACGCCTTACACTCCGTACCCGGTCAAGTTCTTCCACTCGGGCACCGAAGATGGACGCTAGCCAAGGCGTCGGTGCGGCTGCCACGCTGGTCCACAGATTCAAATATGCTAAATTTGTCTCTGTAGATGATATCAAGGGGCTCCCCATGACGGCAGCAGCAATCCAAGCCCAAGACTTTTCGAAGAGCCAATGCACCGCCGGACTGCGTGCAGCATTGAATATCCTGAACAAGTGGAAGGCCTCCTGCGAGCAGGCTTGCCGCGTGCTGCGGATCTCCCGCAGCACCTATACCCGTGCCAGCCAGAAGGATTCGGCCTGGGCAGTGAGCCTCGACGCCGACCAGATGCAGCGCATCAGCCTTGTGCTGAATATTCACGCGGTCCTGCGGTTAGTGTTCGACAACCCAGAGAACGTCTATGGCTTCCCCTCGATGGAGAACCGCAACGAGTTCTTCAATGGGCGTACGCCGCTCGAGATCATGGCGCAGGGTGACATGATCTCGCTGTACGAGACGTTCCGGCGGATTGATGCACTGCGAGGCGCGCAATGGTAAGGCTCAGCGACCTTCCTGCGCTGGAAGGTGAGAGCCTGCAGGCCTACCGTTTGGTCAACTCCAAGTTTCCGCCCATAGCCCTGTTCGATGATGTCGCCGACGCAGAGGACTTCGAAGCCCTCTATCAGATACAGGCGCTGACCAATCCACGGCTGCAGAACGAGATTGGTCGCCTGGAACTGATCCCTCGCGACCAGATTCCTTTCGGCATTCCTGGGTGCTCGTATGCGACAGCACCCTTCACCCATGTAAACCCTGCCGGCTCGCGCTTCAGCGACGGAAGCTTCGGCGTGCTTTACCTGGCCGACAGAATGGAAACGGCGATTGCCGAGGTGCGTCATCATCAGGAGCGCTACTGGTCGAATGTGCCGGATCTGAACTACGAGCGCTTTGTCTTCAGGGGGCTCACCGCCAGCTTCAGCGATGCCGGGGTGAGGGACGCCACGACCGTGCCGCTTTCAGACCCGATCTATACACCTGACGATTACGCGTACTCCCATATCTTGGGCACCGAGGTTAAACGAACCGGGGGCCCGGGCCTTCGCTACAACTCGGTGCGCCTCTCGGGGAGGGTCTGCTGGGCACTGATGACACCGCGATCTGTTACCTCAATCATCCAGACCGCACATTTTGAGATGATCTGGAGCGGACAAATCATCAGCGTAAATCAGATCACGAAGTTGCCAGCCGGATAGCTACGGGCGCAGAAGGTAAGTTTACCCTCGACCATGACTGCTGGCTCGCCGATGATCACGAAGTGATATTTGCAACAGGCAGAAGTCGGCCGATTCTGTTGAAAAAGTAGGTTCAGCGGCAGCTGACCGGTCGGATGTGCCTGCTGTCGAAGTGGCTGGAAGCCACTTCAAGTTGCCTTTCGGCGTTTCACTGAGCTTCCTTGCCCAGGTCTGAGGGTTATTCCGAGGGTTTCTGCTCGCCGCAGGCGCACCTATCCCGTGATCGGCGGCCCGTGAGGCAGTAGCTTGGCCATACGTCCCAGGTTTTGTACGGTCGCCGCCAAGGTGAATTCGTCAGCCGCACCAGTCAGTCCACGCAGTCGTAAACGGTCGAGTTTCATGATCCGTTTGAGGTGGGCGAACAGCATCTCCACCTTCTTCCGTTCGCAACGAGAGACGAGGTATTCCGGTGTCTTGGCGATGCGTCGCGCCACGTCACGGGCCGCTTCATGGATGCTCCGAGCGATCTTGCGGAATGCGGTATTGGGGCAACACTTCGCTTTCAGCGGGCAGGTGGCGCAGTCAGTTTGGCTGGAGCGGTAGATGATGGTGTTGGCCTTGGTCACCCGCGATCTTTGCTGGGTGAAGGTGCGCCATGCACTGCGCAGCGGTTTGCCGGCTGGGCAGCGGTATTCATTGGCCTCCTGATTCCAGTGGAAGTCATTACTGGAGAGGCTGTCGTCCTTGCGTTCGGTCTTGT